>Ga0325403_1007770_pt1 | contig 10259 bp, 8 predicted proteins | sample PopdelMetagenome_19_FD_205665 | JGI IMG/M metagenome (GOLD analysis project Ga0325403, IMG submission 205665) | Populus deltoides microbial communities from Bellville, Georgia, United States - Xylem-PdKOR-R4 | ecosystem: Host-associated > Plants > Phyllosphere > Stem > Wood/Secondary xylem...
TATTCAGGAAGCATACAGTTTAATTTATGAACCAGCAGAGTTGATTTTACTACAACCATATTCATGGTAATTAATAGAAGAATTTATTACATTCTGTAACAGAGGGATTTGTGTTATTCCCTCGAAATAATCATGAGCTCATACAACATTTTACACCAGTAATAATCTTAGCTCGGACCGCCAAGCTGGCCTTGAACTTTTTTCTCTTTTTTTTTCCCTCAAGGGTGGACGGCCCTTTTCTTTTTAAAAAATAAAAATTAAGCAGACATATATATATATATATATATATATATATATATATATATATGTTTTTTTGATTTACGTGGGTGTCCGGGCCAACTTACGCGCATCACGACTAATCTCACGGCCCACTAAATACCCTGCAAACCCAGTGGACATGTAAGGCACCGCGGGGGTAACAGGCGTGCGCATGAGGGTTCGAACCCATGAGCAGTGGAAGGAGACAAGCCCCTCCCACCGCCAGGCCAAGACCCTCAACGCTAAGCAGACATATTTTGATCATAGAAGAGATAACTAAAAAATAATCTTAGGGTTTTTTTTTTCAACATGTGTTTATTTAAAAACATCCACTGAAGCTCAATAAAATATTTTATCAATTCAAAATATTTCTAAATCGATTAAAAAACATAAAATTAAACAAAAAAAACTCTCTAAACCCTAATCTATTTCTTTTTAGTAAAATGAAAACTCAAAAACATCTTAATGATACTTCTCTTGTTAGAAAACACATATTGACATGAAAATTTGGATTTTTTATTAACAAAATCTCATTAACTAATTATTTTCTCTCTCCTTTATCATTTTTTAGCTACCCCTCAATTCAAGAACTTAAAAATATAAAAAAATAAAATTTTAAACTAAAACATAAAAGTTTTAAAAATAATAATAAAGAACCCACTTTTATTATGGATTTGTCTTAAAACACGGTGGATAGTACCGTTCATTTTATTGTGCTTTTTTTCAATCCTCAAACTTTATTTCTTTGTAATTTATCCTTGTACTTATGCTTGCATTGATTTATTTGTTATAATTCACTTCTATTTGCTTTGTATTGCATATATGAGGTTTTTGAAATGTTTTTTTTTTTCTGAATTAAATATCAATTATATGAAAAAGAATTTTAATTTATTATTTGTAAAAAAACTTGAAAGAACAAGGATAAAAAAAAAACTAGGCATTTCATTTTTTATTGTTCAAGATGTGCAAAAAATAACAATTGGAAACCTAAAGTTTAAATTTTTACATATTTTGTCTTATTGTTTAAGAATTTTATGTTTAGATCTTAAACTTAATTTTATTTACATTTTAATCCCTGTTTGTTAAGGGATGAGAAAGAAAATCGTTAAAAAAAAGAGTGGAGAGAAAAAATATTCGGTCACCACATTTTAATAACTAAAATGGTCAATCTTGTGTTAATAAGTTCTTTTTAAGTAGTGAAGTTTCTTGGAGATGGTTTGAAATATTCATCTTACTGGAAAAAAAATAAACTCAAGTTCAAAAGGTTTTCTTGAATTTTTTTTAAACCAATTTATGGTGTTGTAAGGCTAAAAATAGGTTAGCTTGGATTTCTTGGATTGTTTTAGATGTTTTCAAGTGAAAAAAAAGTTGAAAAATGATATTTTTATTCAAAAATCTAAAACTCAACTTTTGATGGTTGAAATTTAAACCATATGACGACATGTCATTTACCTAGACGGATAACATGTCATATCTTTTTATTTTTTAAAAAAATGATCAAATGCACGAACCTAATATTATTGGCTTTTTTTTATATCTAATTTAATCATAAATTTATATATTTTTATAGTAATATTAACAATTATTTTGTGAAATATTATATATGAATCCAGTATGCAAAATTTTAAAAACAAATATACTCATGAATATTAATTGATAATTTTATTTTATTTTTTTGTAAATTGTTTACATAATTTTTTCAAATTAATTATTTTTTTATTGCCTATAAATTATTGGGTTATGAATTTTTTTATTTTTTATTGAACCTCACTTTTCATCATATCATGATTTAAAAAGAAATGATTCTCATAAAAAACCTGTTTTCTAAAAACAAAAAATTACACCTTTGTCACCGCTCCAGTACCTGCTATAATAAAACAAATTAGAGAAAAAAATCAATTGTGCCATTTCTATAGTAAAATATCATTAAAAAATTCTTGAAAATTACATATTTGCCACTGCTATAGTAAAAACAAATTGAAGAAAATTTCAATTGTGTAATTTCTAAATTAAAAAAGACAAATTCATTTTAGTATATGTATAATGATAGCATGCCTCATAGTTGTATTGTTTTTTTTTTATGGGTATGATATCGATAATTTATTTATTTCAGTTAATTATTACCAAATATTTTTTTATATGCGTCGTTTTTTATCATTTGCTTTTATTTTCTATGATTTAAATCAAATTATTATATCAATTTTATTAGATCTAGTCAAGTATTAGGGTTTTTTTTATTTGTTTTTTTTTTAAATACTATCATTATCTAAGTATCTTTGTTGTATGTTAAAAAAAAATCATCTGCCTGCGGTCACCGATCCAGTCATAATCTAAAACACAAAGAAAGAGTGTAATTATTCTTTATTCTTTATTGTTGTTTTCGCTGTTATTACCACTAACAGCTAACCTCAAATTCAAATCAAGGAACCAAAGTTTGCTTTGGAACAATCTTAACAGGCACTACAGATGGTGCTGCTGGTGGTGATGGAGCAGTGGAATCGACAGCTTTATCACAGTAGCCTTCAAGAATTTGGCTCTCTTCAGTATTAAATCCTAGTGTATCGATCATGCTAGGCCAGCAATGCTCGCCAATGGTGCTCAGAGCTTGGCAGCAGATACGACCAAGTTGAGCCTCGCCGCTGAGGAAGAAAAGAACAATCTCCCCAGTACATGCCTGCAGCTGCAACAAAGAGTTCCAGCAATCTGGTGACTCTTCGTCTAGTTTTAAGCGAGTCGAAAGGTTTGACATTGAAGCCAACGGCCTTGCCTTGGCCTTGCAGCAGTCCAAGCTGCTGCATGCCAAGAAAGCAACGATCGAAAAGAAAGAGCTTAAGATTAGAAGCCATTTTGAAAGAGATATTATAGCTAGAGAGAGAGTGAGAGAGGTATTCGATCAGGAAATGGAGATTGCAGAGCGATTTATAGAGAGCATGCATGATGGTGAATTAACTTGAACGTTACACACAAGGCAGGAAGGAAATGAGAGAACGTGTGGGGTAGTTGGAAGCAACTAGCAAGGGAATAGAAAGACCAGAAGGCAATAATCAATTAATCATCCATGAAGTTTACAATAAATGACATTAAAATTCCAGTAGTTGCTATGAACTGATACGGTTCTTCCCTTGATAATGTTGTTTGATCTAAGTCTCGGATACCAGTTATTTTTTATTATGAAATATATTAAAATAATATTTTTAAAATTTATTTTTTATATTAGTATATCAAAATAATTTAAAAACATTTAAAAAATATATTTTAAAATTAAAAAATATATATAAAATAGTTAAAAGGACAACTTTCATCATAGATTGAAATTTCAATCGCCCCCTCTCCATCCATCCATTTCCATCAATATGTATTTTTATTCTTAAAGTTTCTCAATATTACTTGAAAATTATGATTATGATAGAAAGTTATTAACAAACAAATATGATAGAAAGTTATGGACATTGTTTACCGATCCTTTCTCAAGAAAAATCTTTTCTTCTCGACACCATTAATTAATTACCATCTAAAAACTAAAAGAAATGGTACTTTTATTGTTTATATTTATTTTAATTTATTTTTTTAATTTTCTAATTTCATCCAGTTTACTGGAAACTGAATTTCATAATTTGTTATGGTTTATTTTCTACGGGGTTATTTTAATCTCATAACCCATGTTACGGATTTGACCGGTATACTCGATTTTTTTCTTTTTTAATTGGCATTTTCTTTCTCTAATTTCATCATTTAACATTAAGTTTATTAAGAATTATGTTTTTTTTCAATTTGCTTTCTATGAAGTTATCCTAGTATCATGACTCAGATCATGATTTTTGCAAGTTATCCTAGATTCCCAGTCTCATAACTTGGGCTGCTGGTTTGATAAGTTAACTCGGGTTCATGGGTTTGACGGGTTGACTCAGGTGGTGTTTGTGTTTTTTTTAATTTCATCATTCAATATTAGTTTGATTGAGAATTAAGCTTCATAATTTTTTTTGATTTACTTTCTATAGGGCTATCCTGGTCTGATAACCTAGTTTATGGGTTTGGCAGGTTAACTCTAGTTTTTTTTTTCTAATTAATATTTTTTTCAATTTCATCTTTCAACACTGGGTTGATTGAGGATTGAGATTCATAATTTATTTTGAATTGCTTTGTATGAGTTCTCATGGTCTTATAACTCAGGCCATGGATTTGACATGTTAACCCGTGTTAATCTAGGTTGATTCAATATGTTGTTGTCTCAATATTTCCTTAAAAAAACATCGCTTTCAATTTGTTTTTAGTCAAACTATGTTTTTATTGGTAGTTTAGGTTGTCTTTGGATCCACCAAGTTAACCGGACCGTATTAGGCATAGTTATCAAACCTAACACGGGGGTTGATCCGACTAAAGGGCCGGGTTACGGTTTACACGAGTCGACTCGGGGGTTGACCTGGCCAAAGGGTCGGGTCGCGGGTAAATCCGGAAAAATTAAAAAAAATATTTGAAATTTTAATATTCATATGAAAAAATTCAAAAAACAATTCATATGAACATAAACTATAAATGTTGTAAATAATAAAGTTCAAAAGAATATATCAAAAGGTTTTTTTATCCTATATTGAAGAGATACGATGTTATTATTTTAAATTGAAGTATTTAAACCAAAAAATTTTTTTATTCTACATTGGAAAAACATATATTTTTTTTTACGAACATAAAGTATATATACTAAAGGGTTTCAAATCTCATATTGAAAAAATAATTTTTTTATTAGGAACATAGAGTATATATACTAAAGGGCTTTAAATTTCACATTTAAAAAATAGTTTTTTTTGGTAAACATAGAGTATATATACTAAAGGTTTTCAAATCCACATTGAAAAAATAAAATATTCTTTTAGTATTTATATAGTAAACTTTGAAAATGGTTAACAATCAACTAAAAAAAGATTAAAAAAAAAAGAGGGGTCTAGGAGAAAAACCACATTAAAAAAAAAGAGTCTCGTCCGGGTTCGCCCGGGTCAGGGGTCGACCTTGTTTTGCCTGGTTTTTACACTGGCTAGTCTTTTGCCTTACCCGGAATATAATGTGTGTGGCTTTTTTATTGTAGCTTTTTTTTATTGTTCAGCCTCTCACGGTTAACTTTGGATTATAATAGTAACATTTTAAAAAAATTTCAATTTGATCTTTAAATTGTTTTTTGCATAATTAAGCTCAAATTGGAGTTCAATTCCATGTTCTTTTAGGTGTGAGGGTTGAATTGAAAGAAAAAAAGGGCTTAAGTAAAAAACATGTATAATATAGGTGGTAACTCTGTAATTTGTTTTAAAAGTTCATTTTTAGCCCCCCATCTTTTTAAGTTATTAGGTAATTGTTCCTTATAGTTTTTAAACATTACATTATGGTAACATACTTCATTTTTCTTTTCTTTTTTTAGTTCTTTTTCAGCGGAGGGAAGAGAGGTTACTGGGTTGCAAGTTAAAAAGAAAGTTTTCATTGGAAACAATTTCAGCCACCAAAAAAGTTGATTTTTATGTCAAATAGTTTCATATGATAAAGGGAGTTAAGATTAAGTGTCTTTTTACCTTCAGAAAAACAAAAAAACAAATCTAAGCTCCGAAAGATTTTTTGTTTTAAGTTAATTATGAGTTTTGGAACGGTTTTTTATTTTTTTTGAGGCCATTGATTGGCCAAATAAGGTTCCAAAAGTGTTTTCTAAGTTTTTTTGGATCAAAATGAGTTGAAAAAACAAGAGTCTTATTTTTCTAAAGACCATAATGGCCGGATTATGGGCAATTATTGACGACGCGTTGTCTTTTTTTGTGAAGAATAGGGCAGACGGCGTGTCATCCACACCATTAACTTCAAAAAAAATATTAAAGGCATGCACATGGACCCTTTCTTTATGAGCTAGGTGCTAGGTCTGGCTTACCAGGCCTACAACGCCTGACCTCATTCTTTTCTTTTTGTTTATTATTTTTTAAAAACAATTACTACTTTTTTATATGTATTTTTAAAAATAATTTTTGCATTTATGTTTTGATTAATACTTCTTCTCTGTGATTTGTTTGACTTATCTAGCCTTTTTGAAATAGCAATTATTTTATAATTATATTGAGTGTATGTAATTTTTTTATGAGGTTAGTGTGATTCATCTATAATTTTTTATATTTTATATAAATTAAACTTATTTTAAAAAATATTTATTTCTTTATAATATTTTTAATATATGCAGCCCTACATAAATTTTTTTCCTTTTATTTTATTCAATAAATTTTATGTGTATGTTGATTTTTGTTACATATTGATTTTCATAAATATATTCATTAAACACAATCAGGTAAATGACTTGTATTGTGATATTAAATATCTTGATCTATATTTGTAACTCAATTTTTTCAATTATGTTTTTATTTATTGTTGATGGATTTTTTTAAATTTATTTACAAAATAGTTTATAGTTTATGTAATTAGATACATTCATAAGTTTTTCAATTTATATTTATAATTTTTATGTAAAAAAACATGTTAAAAAATTCTAAATGTTCAATTTTTTTTATCATATATTGATTTTTTCAATTTGATTCTTATTTTTTTTTTATTTCTTGACCCTTTTATAAAAGTTTTATTGTTTTTAATTTCACCATTCAATGTAAGTTGATTGTGAATTTTATTTGTCCTTATTCATTTGATTTTTTCTCTTCTTGTTAATGTTTTTATTCTTTCAATTTTACTCTAAAATTAAAAATTTGTTATTGCCCTTTAATTTATTTTTTCTTACGATTTTAATCGTCATTCTTTTAATTGCTATTTTTTTTAGATTTTTTATCCTTTTTTTTTTCGAGTCATCCTTTAATTTATTTCCTAAATATTGAGTTTCATGATTCTTTTTCATGTATAGCACTTCCAGTATAATAATCAGGATCACTAGTTTGAAAGGTTAATATCCCTTTTTTTTTTTTTTAATATCATCCTTCCATGTTGTTTTACACATACACACATCTTGTTTGCTATCATTTTTTTTTTCTAATATGATTTAAATAAAATCAATCTATATTATGAATAATTGAATTTCTTTTAAAAAAATATGTTTGCAACTCTTAAATATTTTACTAAAAAAATAATGTAACTGTATTGAATAAATATATGCGGTATGATTATTTGAGGAAAGGGAAAATTTGACGTCACCTGGAGTACGAGTTTTGGTAAAGATTATGAGGCAGTTTGGTAACGAGGTTGCGTCTGCGTTTTAAACAAAACGCAGATGCAACCCGTTTGGTAAAGAAAAAAAACAATTTACTGTTCATGGGTCCCATAGTATTTTTGTGTCCGAAACACATGGGAAAGAAAAGCAAGCAAATGCTGCTTCCTGCGCACTGTTCATGCTAATTAATTAGCATGAATTGAACAGTGTAGCCAACTCCACTATTCCAATCGGACCGGTTCCGGTTCAAAGTTCAAAATGCATTGAACCAAGTCCGACCCAATATTACTTTTTATATTTTTAATTGTGTTTTATTCAAAAAAATAGTGTTTAATATTATTCAATAACACTACATAAATTAGACAAAGATCGCTTGATGACGTACCATTTGCAGAATTTGATCGCAATCCCAATTTTGTTCCTGATTATATTTTACCTGATGTTGTTGCACGCTTAAGAAACCAAAAAAACTGTAGTCCTTGTCGGATGTATTTCATACGTGATAGAATTGTAGATAGTTTAATGGAATAATAAAAAATATTTTGTATGAAGTATTATTTATTTCATGATGTAATAACAATAGTTAAATCTATAATATTTAAATTAAAAACCATCAATATTAATATATATTTTTTAAAATTACTTTATAACATCAATTTCAAAAGCATTATTAACCAAACACATTAAACTACTTTTTGTTCAACCTCAATTTTAACCACAGTTTTAACCAAACATATATTTTTTCAATCCAACCTCAACTAAAAGTACTTTTTATAAAAACAACTTTTTTTAAGCCTCAACCATAACAGCAACTGCAATACCAAACACAGGTATTGCTACCAACTCGCCACGTGTGTTTGTGTTAGTGGGATTAAAGGAATGGCATGGTTCTACACCTTTTCCTTTTCTTTTCAGATAAAGAGTGCCACCCAAGGAATTTTACATAGGAAAATTGAACATGTGAAAGAATAAAGGGAGTGGTTGATAATGTTAGCACTAGAGTGTTCATAGTCCAATTTTAATTTAAAAATTTAACTGAACTGGAAAATAATATTTATTGTTAATATAACTCGGATTAAACTGAGAACCGATTCAAACCGAATTAGTTTTTTAAGGTTCGAGTCGGTTTTTAGCATTAAAAACAAGAAAAACCAGAAACCAATTAAATGAGCTTGTTTTTACTGTTGTGGTTATATCAAAGCCCTCTAACTCCATTTCTCACATAGCTTGTATATACAAGTGACATGAAGAAGTAAACTAAGAACTTGAATTATTATCTCTAACATTAGAGAAATGCATATGGAACCATTACAACCACTGTTATTGGTGGTTGATGATAAGAGTAAAGCGAAGGTTGTTAAAAGGCACTATCATATAAGTGACCACAAAGTGATTATAGGAGAAGGTGGGGGAAGAAGAATTTAATATTAGGCTAGTACTTAATATGAGAGAATGAGAGAGAAGAGTCTAAAGCAGAAAGGAGTGTCTGGAAAGGAATGGACTGATTTATGATTAGAAATGTTTTTTTTTTTATATCTATTTTTAAGTCATTTAAATTCAATTGAACCAATCTAGTTTAGTCTGATTTAATTGGCATAAATTTTTTAAAACCGAACCGTATGGTTTTTAATTTTTTAATCAATTTATTCAGTTTTTTTAGTTAATTTTTTCTTGGTTTATTCGGTTTAATCGATTGATCGGTTTTTTTAAACATCTTTAATTAGCATGATATTGAAATGGTAGTTGTTTTTTATAATATTTTTTATTTTTTCAAATTAACTTTTAACATTTACATATTAAAAAAAATCCAAAAACATTAAAAAATTAATAAAAAAACATTAAATTTTTTAAAAAATTCACGGCCTTAACAGAGAGGTTCCTATGGCAGGGTCGCTAGAGATATACGGGTTTTCTAACTTTTTATGGACCCCAACTAGGCGGGGAAAAAAAAAAAAAAACACTAGGCTAACCTTGTTAGAAGCTGAGACACTGCCGTGTAGTCAATTGCAGGCTTCCATTGCCAAGTATAACGTAACTTAGCCTGGGACCATGGAATGAGCATCCCCTCTAAACCAAAGCCAAGTTGTACGTGGTAAGTATGCATCTCATATGCAAGAACTGGCAAGCTGATTTCAAGTGGTATCTGCTAAAGCAATTGTTCTTAGCATTGCTCACAGTAGTTCAGTTCAAAAATCCCCTTTAATAGGAAGTGCACGTCTACATGTTGAGAGTGTGGTTGTGATTACTTTTCAAAATATTTTTCACTCCAAAATACATCAAAATAATATTTTTTTTATTTTTTTAAAATTAATTTTGACATCAGCAAATCAAAATAATTTGAAAATACCAAAACAATATTAATTTAACGCAAAGAAAAAAATAAAAAATTTCAAAATTTTTCAAAAACGCTTTTAAAACGCCAAAACAAACAATAACGTAAAACTGATTTGGCACAAGGAAAACAAGTGGGTAAAAAGTACATTCCACTCGAACAGATTAAAAGGTAATCTCAGGATTCAAATTCAAACAGTGAGACTCAGAAAGGAAGTGAAACTGAACAGAAGTTAGTACATTTTCTGCCCTTCCACAAATATCAGAGAAATTACTATTGGTACAGCAGGATTACACTTACATAAGGATCAGTCATTGGTTTAAGAACAGACAAATCTGACCAGGCATTGTAAGGATACAAACCAGGGAAAAAAAAATCTTATACAAGATTATACAACACATTCTGATCTTAACATTGCTTAGTAAATTCATAGTGAGAATTGTCAGCACAGTCCATTCTGTCAAATTTCAGTATCTACAAAGTGACGGGAAAAAA
>Ga0325403_1007774_pt1 | contig 10254 bp, 4 predicted proteins | sample PopdelMetagenome_19_FD_205665 | JGI IMG/M metagenome (GOLD analysis project Ga0325403, IMG submission 205665) | Populus deltoides microbial communities from Bellville, Georgia, United States - Xylem-PdKOR-R4 | ecosystem: Host-associated > Plants > Phyllosphere > Stem > Wood/Secondary xylem...
TGGGTGCTCGATACTGATGGAAAGCTCCCAACGGTTGAGACACTACGAGCCGAATGCAAGTTTTCAGCCGTAGTGTTGGAGAGCCTGTAGACTAGATTTTTATCAGGTCCGCCAGATGATCCCACCTTCATCCACAAATCTGGATCGAAAATTGGATGGGTCGAAGGATTGTCCCCATATCTCTCCCTCAACTGGCTATTATAGGTCTCCTGAAAATTAAAAAAAAATCATCATTCAAGATGCAATTCAAGAAAATAATAACTTACAAAATAAAATGAATGAACGAACATACCACAAATTTAATGTGTTTAAAAATAATTTTAAATAATATTCATCCAAATATTCATTACAAATTTAATGTGTTTAAAAAACAAAAATAAACTAGAATAGCGGCAGAGCTGGAGGAGGAGGAGGAGGAAGCTGGTTGTTTTCGAGACCGCACGACCAAAAAGGAGCTGCATAAGTATCATCACCCATCTTTGATCTCATCTCCATGACTATTTGACGGAGCTCATCATAATTCGTCGAGAGTTGTTGATATTGTTGTTTCAAGGCAATGAACTCCTCATACTGGGTGCTCGATACTGATGGAGAGCTCCCAACGGTTGAGACACTACGAGCCGAATGCAAGTTTTCAGCCATAGTGTTGGAGAGCCCGTAGACCCGATTTTTATCAGGTCCACCAGATGATCCCACCTTCATCCACAAATCTGGATCGAAATTTGGATGAGTCGAAGGATTGTCCCCATATCTCTCCCTCAACCAGCTATTATAGGTCTCTTGAAAATTAAAAAAAAAATCATCATTTAAGATGCAATTCAATAAAATAATAACTTAAAAAATAAAATGAATGAATGAACATACCACAAAGTGCTGAGCACGGTTGTCCACAAACTGCTGCACCCTCTTTTGATGGTCTTGACTCCGCACATGCGTCTCTACAAACAACTCTATTGGACTCGGCTCATGTCCAAGAGATGCAGACTGTAAGGAAAAAATAGGTTGAAAGTTAAATATATTATAAGAAACGACAAATTAATTAACAATATATTTCATTAGAATTAATCTTACCATCCGCTTTGCATGTGTGCTGAATGGGACGGATCCGCCAGTGTGCGTCGTCACCGAACCATGAATTTGCTGGATCCGGTTGTCGGCGCTGGACTGTGAGCGCCGTGAGAACCGCTCTGAGGTCACGTGCTCAATATATGCCGTCCATATTTTCCCCGAGATGAATGGCGGTTTGAATTCCTACCAAACCGCCACCTCATTCCATCCTTCAAGACCGCTATCCCTTGCGTTTCTTTTTTATTTTTTTTGGGTGTCATACTAAAAATAACACAACCTACTTCCATAGTAACAAATTAGAATTTAAAACAAAAATAAATATTATTTTCGATGTTACCTAGTTGCCGCGTGATTCTCCCATACCCTTCTCACAACATTATTGTTCGCCCCATCCCACTCAAATTTGTTCTGTGTATATAAATAATTCATATAAAATAAAAATACTACAAGATATAAAATTATAAAAATTATTTATTAAAAATAAGCTGAATATTAAAACTAACACCGACCTGAAATCGCTTAAACCATGCATCGATATTAGGTTTCCACTCAGGATGTTTGGAAACCTGGCTCCATTGAAACAATGGAATCTCCATCGACGATTTAAACGCTAATGTTATAGCCCTTGCAGCCTCAATGTTTGTGAACCTGAAATTAAATAAAAGTAATAATATTAATTAGTTGTTCATAAATTATGTTAAAAGTATATATATATAAAAAGTAAAACTTAAACAAACTTACATTGAGAGGTCATCCTTCCATTATGCCAGGTACTTGCGGGTGAATTGACCCCGCTGTGAAGGCACACCGCTTCTGCGCTGTGAAACCGCGCTAGAAGAGGTAGCATCACAAGTTGGCGTAGATTCTTCGCTGTGATCAGCACCTAAGGATACATCCTCCTCGCTGCTAGAAGAACCAGCTGCAACCGTCTTCTAACGACATGCTGTAGATTTCATTCTACGTATCTACACAAATTTATATGAATAATTACATAATTAACTTCGATTATTTAAAAAAAAAATCGACAGAGTCTCCCCTATACTGGGGGGTCCCAAGTTATCGAAAAAATCATATTACACTTCCAATTTTATTTCACATCCCGATCCAATCATCCTGGATCTCAACCCAACTCATCTTCATCAACACAAAACATCTTATTCAATAACATCATATAACAAAATTCAAGTAAAAAAATCAATTTCACCTAATTAAATTTAATTCTATATTTCAATTTACATTTAAAACATAAATTCAACAATAACAATTATAGCAATACAACAATAATATTCTAAATTAAGATAAACTAATGAAATTTAATTCTATATATAAATTAATATTTAAAACATAAATTCAACAATAACAATTATAGCAATACAAACAATAATATCCTAAATTAAGATAAACTAATTAAATGTAATTCTATATATAAATTAATATTTTTAACATAAATTCAACAATAACAATTATAGTAATACAAACAATAATATCATAAAATTAATAAATAAAATGAAAAAACTAAAAACCACTATACAAAACAACCTAAACACAGAACAAACAATACACAAAACTAAAAAACACTATAACAATTCAAAATAAATTTGGAAATAAAAAATGCTTACCTTAATAGTGTGTTAAATTTAAGATTTTATCTATAAACATTACACAAAACGAAGAACACCAAAAAAAATAATCATGATTAAAATAAAAAAATACAAAGATAAAGAAAAAAGAATACATACCTTTTAAAACTACCACCAAAATAAGAAAATCTCTTCAAAAAGCCAAATGCAACCGGAGAGGAGAAGAAAAATGGAGAAGAAAAGAATAGCGAGCCGAGAGAAAAAAATGAACCAAATAGGGGGAAGGGGGTGTTTTATATAACAATTTTTTCGATGGAATTACCGACAAACATTAATTGTTGTCGATGGCATTAAATTCCGTCGGCAATTAATTGATATGTGCACCAAAATTTTTTGAAAATCCTGCCAGACTTTTCGATTCGTCGGTACGTCTGCATAACGAACACGTGTCTGACATATGTGAGCTTCAGGATGTGGGTATTCCATCGGTGAGTCCGTCGGTAATATACGTCAGTAACACCGTTAGAAATTTCGTCGGTGATTATGGCACACTCCTGTAATTGTTTTTCAACTCTCTGTGAAATACCGACGGGTTATAGTTTGTCGGTGAAGCCATCGGTGATTGTGGCACACTCTCGTAATTTTTTTCTACTCTCTGTGAAATACCGACGGGTTATAGTCCGTCGGTGTACCCGTCGGTGAAACCGTAAATTTTTCTTATTTTTTTGTGTAACCGTGTCACAAAATCTTGAATTGCAATCTTACAACACACGCAAGCAACACAATAACAAGAGCTGACCTTTAAAGAAGAATAAATATTTCATGTTCCAAATTCTTACATTATAAAAATAAGGCTTTAGAACATATTTAGTTAGTCGGAATTTTCATCTTCATCTTCAATTAAATTGTTATCATCAGCTTCATCACACTCTTCAATTTTGTTATCATATTCTTCAACAACATTCTTTTGTACACTAGTAGAGCCCAGAACAACATTCAACTCCTCTGCGTCAACATCAACAAGACTATCATTGAAAACATGAAAATTCGAATTTTCTTCTAAGTCAATCGAAGGAGCAACTAGGTATGGTTTAACCAACTCACTAGCTTGAAAGACTTCATCTATCACACTTGTGTCTTCGTTCTCATCCTGAACAACCTCGAAACGACCCCTGGGTTTTGTTTTTAAAATAGATAACCAATCAACTCTTGATCGCTCCTTTCTAAATGAAGGGGTGTATGTGTAATAAACTTGTTGGCATTGCTTTGCAAAAACAAAGATGTCGTTTACGTTACGGTGTCTAGCTTTTGAGTTGATTTCAACGAGACCATAGTGAGGATCTATTCTGATTCCTCTGTCAGTTGTGTCATATCAATATCATTTGAATAAAAACACTCTATTCTGCTCGCTATGATATTGCAGTTCGATGACCTCTTTCAATCTACCGTAGTAGTCAACTTTAAACTCACTAGAAGTCGATCCCTTAATACAAACACCGTTGTTGTATGTCTTTCTTCCATGCCCGTATTCTTCAGTATGAAAGACATATCCATGGACAAAATACCTGTTATAGCACTTGACTTTTCTTTCAGGGCCTAGACTTAGTAAAGACAGTGAAATAGCAGCATTACCTCCCATTTGATAAACCCTGTAAATTAAATACAACAATAATCAATAAACAGATATTATGTAAAATTGACATACAATTAATTACATTGCAAGAGATAATGAGTTTGTGATAGGACTTACATGTGTTCTAAACCATGTGACAAATTGTTCATCTTGTAATTGAAAGATCGGGGATTCGGTCAGCTGTGAGTTATTGGACAGTAAGTATCGTCGATGTTGCCTGCAAGGTTGTTCAAAATTATATGAGTTTATGGCATATATCACAAAACATAAATAATACACTCTTGACAAAGTTTAAGTCGAACATATACTTACTTAATAAAAGGTCTCAGCTCATCACAGTTAAATAGGACATAATTGTGTGCTTGTCTGAACTCTATTTCAGACAAATATCTTCTCCTCACAGCATTTTTAGGTGTGGGTCGTCCAAGATTGGAGAATATTGACAAGTTCCCACTTGAAGGCACTTCACCACCACCATCATGCCGTGGAACACGGTTGATCCTCGTTCTCAAACGAGGTTCGAAATAATATGAGATAAATGTTGAGATCTCCTCAACAATATAGGCCTCACATATTGACGCCTCAACATGCGCCTTGTTCTTAACCTTTTTTTTTTAAAATTGAACATTTCAAGTACCTGCATATATATATATATATAATTAATAAAAAATTATCAATGAAAAAAATAAAAATAAAAACATTTAATTATGAATTACATAGCTTCTGTAATATCTAACATCTCAAATGGATATATCCATCTGTACTGGACCGATCCTCCAACTTTTACCTTAAACGGTAAATGTACGAGTAGATGCTCCATTGAGTCAAAAAGTAATGGAGGGAATATTATCTCAAGTTTGCATATTGTCTCGATGATATTCTTTTCAAGCCTTTCAATGTGATCAACATTCAACTTGTCGGAGCATATATCTCTGAAGAAATGACTGATCTCCGTTAGTGCATCCCATATCCTCTTTGGCAACAAATCACAAAAAGTTAATGGGATGAGTGTTTGCATAAACACATGGAAATCATGACTCTTCATTCCATATAATCTGCATTCCTCCGTGTTAACCAGTCTTGATATGTTCGAGGCATGTCCATCGGAGAAACGCAAACTCTTAAGCCATTTGTAGACTAGTAGTTGTGTGTTTTTCTCTAGCACGAAGCTTGCTCTTGGTTTTGCGACCCGTGACCCATCACAAACCAACTTTATATTTTTACGGTTACAGAACAACGCTACATCCAATCTGACTTGATGTTGTCCTTGGTCTTCCCCTTCACATCCATGACGGTGTTGAAAATGTTTTCAAACACGTTCTTTTCAATGTGCATGACGTCAAGGTTATGGCGGAGAAGATTGGTCTTCCAATAAGGAAACTCCCAAAAGATACTTCGCTTCACCCAATTATGGGTCAAACCAAAACCAGGAAACTTCTGCTTACCTGATAGGAGACCAAACACAATATCACCGTACTCTGACATAACATCAAACAATTCTTCACCGGAAAGACGCGGGGGTGCAACATCCTTTTCAACTCTGCCAACAAAGAAATCATTTTTGTTCTTTCTATACCTATGATTCGGTGGCAACAAATGACGGTGACAGTAAAAAAAAGAAGCTTTACCCCCGTTTGTTAGCGTGAATGCTTTGTTGTTCTCCATACAGTATGGACATGCTAGCTTTCCATGCGTGCTTCAACCAGAAACCATTCCATAAGGTGGGAAATCATTGATAGTTCACATCAAAGCCGCTCTCATAACAAAACTCTGTTTCCTCGAGATGTCATAAGTCAAAGATCCAGAGGACCACAACTGCATCAACTCATCAATCAATGGACGAAGACAAACATCTATATTTCACCCCGGACTGCTCGGACCTGGTATGACCATAGATAAAAACATGAACTCCGGCCTCATACATATCCCCGGTGGTAAGTTCTAAACCGTTAGTATGACCGGCCAACAAGAATAAGGAGCAACAAATGACCCGAATGGGTTGAATCCGTCTGTACACAACCCAAGACGCACATTCCTTGATTCAGCTAAAAAGTGAGGACGCACTGTTAAAGTGTTTCCATGCTTCACTGTTAAAAGGATGAACCATCACTCCATCAACCGCATGGTGTGATTGGTGCCATGTCATGTGCTCAGCAGTCCTTGATGAGGTGAATAACCTCTGCAGTCTATGTGTGATTGGGAAGTATCTAAGTTTTTTATATGCCACGAGTCTTCCCTCTACCAATTCTGGGTTTGTAACGGGAATGCCCACATGTCATGCATTCTGTCATCTCAGCATTTTCAAGGTAGTATAACATGCAGAAGTTAGGGCATATATCAATTTTCTGGAATCCTAAACCGAGGGGTTTCATCATGGACTTGGCAGCTTAGAAGTTCTCTTTCAGCCTGTTTCCTTTAGGTAAAATGCTTCTCGCCCATTCAATAATTTGTCATAACCGGCCTCACTCAACCCGTGATCTGACTTGATGGTGAACACCTGTGCTACGGCTGATAATTTACTATGGTTCGTGCAGCCATCCCATAATGGTTCGTTAGAATATTTCAACAGATCAAAAAACCTTGCTGCATCTGCATTAGGTTCTTCTTCTACGATTGGACATTCCCTGACTTACCTTCACTCATTCTCATTGCATCCATAACAATATTCCTATATGGATTACTGTTCTCATTTCCAACTTCATGCATGTTGCTAGCACTAAAAGTTGATCCAACCACCTGTTCTTCTATGCTCTCATCAGGAACAAATAGTTCTCCGTGTGCATACCAACACAGGTAATCCTCCATGAACCCTTTGATTAGAAGATGCATCGTTACAACATCTTATGCAGAAACTTTAAATTTTTACACTTCCTGCATGGACACCTAATACCGCCATCAGTAAAATTTCTCGAAATAGATCCATGGACACCGTTACAATAATTCATCCTCTACAATCCTTGGGGTGAGTTCCGATACATCCATGAATGATCATCCATGACTTCTATTGAACCTATATAAAACATAACAAAAATATTGTTTTTCCCCGACATTATCAAACAAACTAAAACAACACTTATGTTAAATATTCATTATCGATTATCAACTATCAACGTTCATACATACAAATTTACACATATATAAATTTATAGAAATCACAACTTCGAAATAGAATTGATAACAATTAAAAAAGACCTGTTAAACAAGCTATTAATTATTTATTTCATCACAACACATTTAATTTGGTGTAATTCAAACAAAATTTCAACAATTTACAAACAAATATAATTTGACAAAATCTAAAACAATTACAAAATTATACATTCATACTACAAGTTTCTTTGATAAATAACAATCAAACAAGTACATACGTTAACAAAATACATATACTAAAAAAATAATAAAATTCACATTTAAATGTTAAAACTAAAAAGAATAGATTTACTTACAAAAAAAATGATAAAATCCACAAGAAACGGATATTGTGACCACGCATAAGGTATTAGAAACTTGAGTGCTTATGTTGAGAATAGTGGAGAGTTGGGATGGGTGGTTAGCTGCAGTTTGGGAGGGGAGAGGTGGGATGGGAAAGAAGAAGAAGGAGAAACAGAGGAAAAGAGTGTCGGTAGAGAGGGAGTATATGATGGTTTTTACCAATGGAATCACTGAATGATACATTCCGCCGGTGATTCTGTCGGTGACAGTGCCATGTCACTGTATGACTATTTCAGTTTGAATCCCTCGGTCATTCTGTTGGTAAAATAGTCTGAAAAAATAGTCCGTCGAAGATACGGTCGGTATATACCAACAAAATATTTTCGTCAGTATATACCGACCGTATCTCCGATGAATTTATTCCGTCGGTATATACCGACATATTTTGAGACGGAATTTAATCCATCGGTAATAACTACCGACATAATATTTTCGTCGGTAATTCTGTTGGTTTTCTTCGGTTTTCTAGTAGTGTTTTATCTTATCTGCTAATTGTTGTTGCTAATAACAAATGATTTCTATTTTTATAAAAAAATTATATAAATACATCTAATTTATAAATAATATAAAAAGAAAAAAAATAATTATAAATCAAATTAATCTCTTAGAAATATCATGCAACTAAAAGAAATAAAAAATAGTTATTATTTAAAAAACACACAAAACTTACTCACAATAAATAATTAAGGGAAAGGGATAAAAAAACAAAGAAAAAAAAAATTAGACATTGATGGACCAAGGCAAGCACTTTTTTTTTTTATTATTATTATTAAGCAGGCAACCTACTGCCAACTAAGTTGTATGTCTATAATCTAGCAACTACTATGTTACCTAAAAGAAATAGGATTTGAGTTTTTTTGGCATGAAAATCTATTTTCAACCAATTCTCACTTCAAAATACATAATAAACATCATAAAAACCTTCATAAATCACTTATCAAACCAAAAACACCTAAAAATCACTTAAAAAGTAAAATAATAAGCGAATCAAAGAAATATAAATAAAACCCGATTTATTTTTCAGGTATGTTTATAGAAAAAAAATCACCACCATCAAACTTTCTTCATCAAATTAGTGAAACTTATTAACACTAACACATGTGAGTTTTGTCGTTGAAAAAAAGACTATCTATCAACTTTTTATTTTTTTTTGTTGTTTTTAGATTATTTTTTCTTTTTTTTTAAACTTGGGAACTAAAATATTAAGAAAATATACTTTTGGATGAAAATTAACATTGTAAAAACTAAAGGGATTGTAGAGTAAGAAAAAGAAAAGCAGAAAGACTAAAGAGAACTTAATTGCTTTAGCAATATTGATATTGACCATGAGATTTTTTCTTGTTTTACATTGTGTTTTTCTATTGATGAATTTTTTATTTTCTTAATAAATTTTAATAAATTGATTATTAATTTAGATTTAGAAGATTGTAATAAGAAAAAAGTAAGGATGAAAATAAAAAAAAGTTCAAACTATTGTGAATTGTTGATGTATGTTACTTTAACATTTTAGTATATTTTTATAATATAATTGTAATTTAGGCTTCTTTTCGTTAAAAAAAAAAGTTAGGAGCAAGAACGTCTCAATCCAAATATTATTATTTCTATTTGCGTTTTTTCTTCACTCGTCTCAACTCCTCTTAGGTGAACGTCTCAGCTTGCACGTGCAAACCATTATTTCCCCCCAATATCCGCTTTCCACGTCCTCTGTGGTTTCTTCGCTTGCCCCATTTGCCAGTAAGATTCTTCATTTTTTATGGGCCCTGGAGGAAAATGGTATGGTCTCAATATGTTTTTCTTTTCCCTTTTTTTTAAAAAAAATATTAGTTTCATCTTAATTTGTGCTTGCTACGAGTTCAAGAATTGAAAATTTAAATACTAATAAACTAAAATTTAAAGATAAAGCATTAAAGATGTAAAGTTAAATTGTTAAGCATGAGAAATATAATTAAGGATATTTGATAAAAATTGAAAAAATCAGTGATAAAAGTGGATCCTAATATAAATCAAATCAATGTTTAATTAATTAAATAAAATTATAAAAAACTAAATAATATTATATTTGTGATCCAAGATGAGAAGTATAAGAGAAGATGGAATAAATTAATAGTAGATTTTTTCTTCATTTCTATTAATATTTTTTTCAACCATTTCTCTCTTTCCACTAACCATTTATCTTTCGATTTGTTAATATATCTTTAAAAATTAATTTTTATACCCTTTAAAGATTGTTCTTGAAATATTTCATCCTCATTTTTTAATCTAAAATCAAACGCCACCTAAAGAAAGAAAATCAGTCTCTTTCTTATTTTTGTTCTCTCTTTTGTGATGGTTCCACAAATTTGTGAAAAAAATGTATTTCTTCTTCCTCTTTTCGTTACTTCAAGTTCGAAGCTGTGGGCTTGTGGCATTGAGACTTGTCGTAAATGTTCTCTTTCTTTTGCACAAATTGTGTAAAATAGTACATGAAAGCCAGGGAGAGGA
>Ga0325403_1007775_pt1 | contig 10253 bp, 3 predicted proteins | sample PopdelMetagenome_19_FD_205665 | JGI IMG/M metagenome (GOLD analysis project Ga0325403, IMG submission 205665) | Populus deltoides microbial communities from Bellville, Georgia, United States - Xylem-PdKOR-R4 | ecosystem: Host-associated > Plants > Phyllosphere > Stem > Wood/Secondary xylem...
ATATTGCTATTTCAAATCAGATAATTCCTCTCTCTCTCTCTCTCTCTCTCTCTCTCTCTATATATATATATATATATATATATATATATATTTGATTCTATAAGAACAGGAACCCTAGGATGTTTCTGTTCTTTTTATATGTTAACCAGCTCTTAAGAGCTCATCAATTTTCATTTCCTGGTACACTGCTGATAATACATGTGTACCAGCAGAGGATGTGATCAATATGCAGGCATCCTTTTATCTTTTTAGAAGAACAAAATATAACTTCCAAGTGGTAGGGTTTTGGTGAGATTCCACCTAAATGACAACATCTGCAATAAATTTTAATGATACGCCTTTCTGATGGTAATTTTCCAATAAATTATCCAAAATAATCGGGCATTTAGTCAACTTCTTGGCAGTTCATGAACCAATTTGGTTAGGATTAGGACAATTGTATATGTTAAAAGTATTACCAAAGCAAGTAGTACTTATTGTACAGATTTAACAATGGAATGATAGTACACAATTATAGTACAAGTTCTAGCCATGGATTAATCATTGATAGGACATGAGCTCGCTCGCATGCATGTGCACACTAGATGTCCTCCTGATTGGCAGCAATGCAAGAACTATGACTTCATTTTCTCTGTCTGACCAAAAAGATACGCTCCATCTTGCATATAGATTTTTTATTTGACTAATAATCACTACCGAAACAGCCAAACAGATCAAGTGGGACCTGGTTTGAGACAGGTTTCATTATTAAAAATAGAGAAAAGTTAACGCCTTATCACCTGATAAAATTTCTAAATTAACCCAGTTAAATTCGCAACCTAACCTTATACTGGGTCGACTCTTGAATCAGGTTTAATAACACTTGCTAATAAGAAAGAGTTCACTCAATCTATAGTTTAATATTTTTATCAAATGATCAGGAGCCAAAAGGCACATTCAAAGATAATTTGTTCATGTACAACTTTATGCAGGATCTGTATTGTCCTTGTGTTGACCTCTCTAGCACAACTATCAAAAACATTGAAAAGAATGACGACATTCTTACAAGGTCTATGGGTAAGGATGGTCATGAATGACGGAACACTGACATGCCAAGGATTCTACCCTGCTCAACTGATTATTTATTTATTAGACAGAAAAGGCTAGGATTCTTAACCAATGCAGGATCTGTATTGTCCTTGTGTTGACCTCTCTAGCTCAACTATCAAAAACATTGAAAAGAATGACGACATTCTTACAAGGTCTGGGTAAGGATAGTAATGAATGACGAAACACTGACATGCCAAGGATTCTACCCTGCTCAACTGATTATTTATTTATTAGACAGAAAAGGCTAGGATTCTTAACCAATGGATCGCCTTCTGGGAAACTTCAGTTTAAACCCTTCCGTGATGGTCAGATAGTCCCACCATCGTAAGTGAAGGTTTCGAGACAGCATTATACATGCCGGCTGATATGGTGGATCTTATGGACAATTGGTTTTGGAAGCTAGTCGCAAGAAAATGGCCAAATTGTTTTTTTCTAATTAGCCAAATGTTCTGCTGATAGCATAATGAAATGGAAAAACTTGTACGCGTTATGATTTTTGGTTGACTTCTGGTTGAGTGCAGCATAAAGAGCTAACAGGATGGTTCATATCACCAGGCTAATAGAGAAGACATCAAAACTCTGGTACATTTTTATTAGGATGAACTTGAAGTACATAATAACGCAAGACTATTTTTCTAAAGCTGATGCTGAACTCGGAAGAATTTACAGTACAAGAACCACATTACTTTCTGTTTTGCAAAGAATCCCAACTTCCAAGCTCTAAAGAGTACTATGCTGTGAACACACATCGTATTCCTATGTTTTTACCCTTCCTGTGTAGGCACAACCAAACGCTTTCACTTTCTTTACAAAGGAGCAGAGATCATTTGCGATTCTGTTGTAGCTGGGTATTAGAAATCACTTTCGCTTGAAGCCATGAGTGCTTGCACATGAAATGAGTCCTATGTGCTTTGAAGATCTAACTTATCTTGGATGGGAAATGGGTATTATTATTAGAGCCTTCTACAATAGAAACATCAATATCTTCGAGGCTAAATGTTGACTCGTCCGGAGAAGTAATGTTCAAGTTCTGATTATTCAAGAGACTATTAGTTTTTTTCTGTTGCTGATCAAACATCATCTTAAGCTGCTTGCCTTGTTCTTCAATGCGTAATTGTAGAATTTTTTGAATCTGCCATAAGAAAATGTAAGCGAAATTAGTAATTATTGGTAGGTGAAACTGAAGGCTAGGCCATTCAAAAGTCTGATCATCATGGTCTTGAATGAACCGAACCACTCCTCTCAGGAGGTCATCAAGAAACAACCCAACCAGTACCTCCAGCTGCTCGTGCAGACGCCTCTGGACATCTAATTGCACTTCCAGTGCCTCCCTGATTTGAAACCCACTGCTAGACATGGTCAACAATTTGTCATAAGATCAAATGATTGTCTGAGATGATAGGCACACATTATTAAGAAGAAGAAACAGAAAAGAAGGCAAGAAAGGCAATTTCAAGTTTCAGAAATTTATCTAGCTTGAACGCTTGTTGGGATACGATTAGTATAATAACCAAGGAAGAAGGACTCATTATGAGATTACGTTTTGACATCGAGCTGTGATACATCATCTATGCTAGTTCTTTTCTCAGCCTTTCCTGCCACAGAATTGGTATTTGAATCAGAATTTTAACAACAGTGAAAGAAAGGATGCAAAAGTCTTTCAAAAGGTAAACATGCATACTGCATCATCAAACAGAAAATTCAAGAACAATTTTGTTTTATAATAATTTCTGCTGTTGTGTTTTACAGGCAAGCTGGACTTCTAACAAATCGCAGACAACCACCAAAAAATAATATAGCAAATTATTGAATATCAGTAAACATCATCACAATTACTATGTACAGAGTAAATGAGTTGCTGAAAAGATAAATGTAAACCTAAGATTGCATCTTATGTCACGCTAAGAAACCATTCTGTTATTGAAAACTATTCTCAATTTGGTCCTCAACACCCGTTGACACAGGGGAAGTAAAAAAGATTGCTCATCATTTTACTTAATTTGAAGTACTGAGAAAATTAATATAGATATATTCCTTGCTGCAAGAACTTGACAGGAACTGAAAGCCTACAGAATTCTCTCCTCTCTTCAAGTGTTTGAAGGCTAGTGCTAACATGGCAGTGATGGTCTGAATTAAAACCTCAAAGGTTCCATGAAGTGCTCTCTGCATGCATTCATATTCCAATTCAACACATAATCACCTCATGGCATTATTTTGTTCTAATAGTAACTATGTGATCAATTTCAACTTTCAAGCACTTAAGGGATGAGGGGATTGAACAGTTTATCATAAGAAATAATTACAAAGGTTTACCTTCTGAAGAGTCTGGCATGTATCTTGCACTTCTATATTTCTGCAAGAGCAAATAGAAAAGAAATAACAAAGAGATCTTAGAAAGAATATCCCATTTGGATTGCAAAAAAAAAAAAATATATATATATATATATATATATATATATATATATATATAAAAATCCATGCTATTTGGTTAAGCAATAATACCTGCAAATGACTTTTCACATGAAAGATAGTCAATCCATCTGAATCCATCAACTTTAGTATTGCTTTAGGTGTTGCCTCTGTAATTGATTAATCAATAGGTACAGATATGAACAATTTTTTCTTCTCAAATGGATAGAAAGCTCACACTGAAATCACTTACTCTCAGCACCTCCAAGGCGATTTACACACTCAACAAACTTTTTATGCAGATCTTGGGTCCATCTTATCCTTGTTTTACTTGACAGTGTAGTAGACAGATCTTTGCCAGAAGATATAGGAAAACCTCCCAAAGAAAATCTTGGAGATCGCTTTTCTTCTCTAGAATTGAAGCGGCCCAGCTCTGAAAATGGAGAATTGTATGGATTATAATCAACCTGCACAGAGACAACATGACATGGTCAAAATGAATTTTCGTTAAGAGGCTAAAAGTAGTAAAACTAAATTACCAACCTGGAGAATACTTACTTGACGATTTTGATTTCCTTGGAAAGGAACTAAAAAGTGGTTCCCTAGGGAGACACCAGGATTATCCAGAAACTTATTGTGGTGTTCTGAAGGAAGCTTGTTTCCTGAAGAACTGCTTAGACCTTTATCGGACTTGTCAAACGATTTATGGCAAGAGAATTGGGGTTTTACAACCGATTCCAAAGTGCTCCTCAATCCAAAGTTGTGGTCAGCTTGCTCTCCTGAGTTAATATAGTCTGCCCCAGAGGACTGATGTGAAGAAACATGTGAATCGTAGGAGTTGGAGTATTGAGAGCAGAAATAATTACCAACTTGACAATCATACTGCGGAAATCTCATGTATCTTTCTGTCGCATAAAAGGCCGAAGCCGGAGATTCAAACCGACTCATTATGCTATCGGGTGATCTTTCAAGACTAATATTCTGCTGTTGGCATCCTGCCTCCACAGCGGCCGGCTGCAAACGAGATGCCATGTTTCAAATCTGTTGGTTGCCGAGATATTGTGAGGATAGATGAGCAAACTCACCAACCACAAAGTTTCCTAACAAGATAGAGCAGAGACTGTTCCTGTTCAGGTTTCTTGGCAAGCATCAAAACGTGTATCAAGTTTAGTACTACTGTGAAGAATATAAAGACTACAAGCCACGCAAAGTACACGATAAATCTGGAAAAGGAAAGATGCAGATAAGTGGTATGATTCACTGCAAATTTGAATTCAAATGCATAATGCAAAAGAAATTCTCTTCTGATATTCTTCTAAAAAATTTCTTGCATAAGATATGAATATATAAATATATCTTCCAAGCACTGCGCATGCCTTTTTAGTTATTCCTAAAATGGATAGGGATGAAGGATGAATTTTGACATAACCAATGCACGACAGGAAACAGAACTCTTAGCAATAAACAAACAAGTTGATACAGATCTGTCTTCATATAAAACAAATGGTTACAAAAAGAATATCATGTCTCATTCAAGAAAATAAAAGTTCAGCAGTATAAAAAATCAGAATAAAAGAAGTCTTGATTTTTCTTTGGGATTTTTCTACTGTCATTAATATTTCCCTGGTGTTAATTAATATTATTCATATAAAATCTTGTTTTGATATATTTTGAAATTTAATAATTCTTAAAATTATTGTATGAATATTTACAAACTGTTTAAATAGGTGCTAAACAGATATAATTTAAACAAAAATTCTAAAATACCTCAGAAAATAAATAAAATTTTAAAATAGCATCTTTTGAATCTAGTTGGGGCATGATCTCGACACAACTAGTCATAACAATGGAATTAATATAGAATTGGGCATGTAAAGCACTCTTTACTGGTCAAATTTTATCATAATTTAATAGTTTGATAAAAAACATTATGCTTTTTTTTTTTTTGTTAGGTAGGTCGTTTGATGAGTCCAAACTTCTTAAACATGGATTTGTGGATATATATGGATCTACAAATAAACTTATTAATTTGATATCGGAAATAGGTTGAAGATATTGAAGTTAATTATGAGCATTTGTGAATTCAAACCAAGCTATATATATATTTTATAATTATCCAGAAAGTATAGTGGAATTATGACGGCAAGATTCCAAAACGTGCTCAAAGAACCAAGGATAATATTGTGAGCTACACCAATTGCAAGCATAAGAGTAATCTTTTGTGGAATTTTGACACAGTCATGGAGAGTCATGTTGCTAATTTGATGCAGAAAGAGACCAATAATTAGATCTCCTTCCATTAGAAGAAATTGTAACAGTGAACCGACACGACCCAACTCTGAATTAACATTGGATGTCACAAATAATTATCTCAGACAAAATTTCTAGTGTCTAAGATTCGGTCAGAGAGAGGCTCAGTTTTCATGCATATAATTTTTATTGGTGATTTAAATTCAGAATTAAAAAGGATATTTAAATAATAATATGATATATCATGATTAATTGGTGATAAAAATGAACTGAAAGTACAAGACAAGAGCACAATATGATAATTTTTTCTAATAATTTAAACTGATGAAATATTGTTTAAGCTAATCCATCAACATCAACTTTAGTATGGCTTTTGAAATAATATAATATAAATTGAAATTAAAAGATGAAATTAAAAATAAATAAATTTTTTATAAAAAAATCAACAAAAAAATAAAAATCAAAGAAATAAAAACTAGAGTTGAAATACCAACAACAAAGAGAATTAAACTCTAATTTTCAGGGGATGAGAGAGAGAAAAAAAAAAACTTATCGATGACAAAGTAGATCGCCGCTGCCAACACGAGCCACACCATTAAAAAGAGGACGCGGCGGCGCTTCCACCGACATTGCAGGGGAGCATTTTTGGACACTTGGAGGCGTCATACGCGTCTTCCACATGCCGGAGAGTGCACCACAAGAGCCCAAACCTTTTTGTTTTTTTTTTATATATTTTGTCAAATATCAAATTGCTCGTGAGCTGATCTAATAATAATAAAAACAACCATTGTGAAAGACACAAAAGCCCCTCAATAATAATTGTATTTGTTTTAGATGTATTTTAATCATTTCACTCTAATTTGATTTGATTTAATTATATATATATATATATATATATATATATATATATATATGATCAAATATCAAATTGATTCTTAGTTGAATTGATAATTAATAACAAAAAAAGCTATGGTGAAAAACACAAAATTACCTCTTGAATCTAATTTTATTTTATTTTTTCGATAATATTTTGATTGTTTCAAGCATTATATAGAAAAAGAAATAATTATTTCCTGTTAATTTATAATAACTATTAAATCTTATAAAAATATTTAAATATCTTTAATAGCGGGTGTTGAGTTTTCTTTCACGAAATTACTATTCTAACGAGTAGTAATTTCACTCAGATGCTACACAGTCAATTTTGTTTTTATATTTTAGCTTTTGTCAATGAGGGCTCTTGAGGATGACGAGTTGAGATCAATTTTACGATCTCAACACACACACACTCAGAGTCAAGCCATGTTCGTCTCGTCTCGTCGCGTCGCACATATCCAGTTCGAACATTTCTGCTCATTGCAAGAATATTGTCGATTTAATAGTAAAATAGTTTATGACGAAACCAACGAAATAATAAACGATTACTAACAATGAAACAAACAGCCAATTAGACATCCAATACAAGAACAGATTGCCTGGCTTTTAATTTATTATTAAGGCAGAGAAACACCATAATCAGCCAGCAATTAGTCATAATTTCTTCTTGGGATCACCGATTTATCTTTGAGCTCTTGGGATCGTTAGAATCATTACGGTGACAACTATTAATTTTGTCACGAAGTTATTAATTTTTTTTTTTATCAAATATGTATTCTCTCTGGTTTCATTGTCAAGAGAAATATCCAAGTCATATGCGTTAAAGCAATTAAAAGGATTGGTTAATATACAAAGATATTCAAAGAAAAATTATTGGTTTATTTAGTCAAAAAGTGCACAAATTCGGTCTTGTTCATGAACCATTTATAAAGCTTTCACCTTTACGTGCAGCATTTGAGATGAGTGAATAGAACTGCACCCAAAAAGCCAAAGTTTGCATGAAGCTAGAAAATTCGCACTTGTTCATACATAAGCAGGTCGCAGGGGAATGGTGCAAGATGAGAGTTGGGAACCTTGTTCCATGTCTCAATCAGATAGAAGTGCGAAGGCATGAAAAGGAGACACTTTTATTTTTTATTTTTCTGGTCTTTGTAAATGGAGGCCATATATATGCTGGGACAATCCTTTCCATCCATTCAATCGACCACCTTTTTATCTAACATTTACAAAATATTATCATGGTTTGATACTCATCTACTTATTGTTAGGGAATAGATGCATTAAGAGCAAAAAAATAAAAAATTTTTTTTTATCATTTCTACCATCATATTGTTTAAGGTAGGTTAAAGGTTAGATTTAATAAAAAAAAATCAAGATCGACCCGACAGGTTAATTAGAACCTAAACTCATTTGGGTTTAATAAAAAAATAAAAAAGAAATTGTTTCAAGTAATCCGGTTAAAAACCTTTCATATAATTGATTCATGTAATTGAGCGGTACTTTTCTGTTCTTAAAAATCTGGGAAGGCAAAGGCATGCAGAACCAGAATCCGAACCCTATTCTTTCCTAACGTAACCGTTGATTTAACCTTTTGGTGCTGCTAGCAGATTGATGAACATTTGAACGAAAGATACAATTACTTTCAGAACATAAAATAATCAGCTAACTTCCAAAATGATAATAATCTATGAAGAAATCACCAGTTTTTTTTAAAAAAAATTCGGACTCAGACAAACTAAGTATTTGTTGTTTGTATATTTAATTAATTAACAATATCTGATTGTCCTATGCTATATATATAAAATTGCGAAAAAACTCCTTCTAAATAGGAATAACATTTCTAAATGCAGCTCGAAGTTGAGTTAAACTGACAGCATGCATTAACTCTTTGTGCTGATTGGTACCTAAAGAATAAATTAGAAATTAGGGAAAGACAAGATTTATTTATGTTAATTATTTAATGGGCTATACAAACAGATTAGCATGTCTAAATAAAGTAATCTCCTAATTAACAGGTGTTAACGAAGAATACAATAGCGATAGTCGCAAGACAACAAAGTGCATGTTTAATGAATAAAGAAAAGAGAATTATTTCCTGGCGCTGGCGCCCATATCTGACCCTTACGGCTCTGGAGAGACATTTCAGCTTCTGCGTCAGGCTACCCTAACTGTTCTTGGAAAGGGTGTATTTTCATTTTTATATACTTCTCTATAGGGGTAGATATATACATATTTGGAAGATGGGGTCATATTCCTTCTTGTTTTCTTCACGAAAATAGGTCATATCTTGTTCCTGTAGTTAAAGAGAAAGAGTCATGAGTTCGGCCCGGAGAAAAACATGTCAAATTTTGTTGGACATGGATGCACAACTCTATACATCTTTTTTTATGTTGGGTTTTTTCTTGGCTTTCATATCTTTTTATTATTGAATTCTTTTACTCTTTTTTTTAATAATTATAGTTCGGATTTCATAAAATTTAATGCTTGAAAAACTATGAAATGGTGTTTGGAACACACAAAATAATGTAAAATGAAAAAAAATATTAAAAAAAACGATGGAAATACAATATAAAAAAAAACACATAATTCATTGTGGGGGTGATAGATATCCATAATGTTTTTTTTTCTTTAATTTTTTTTGCCACTTGACTTTTTATTTCCAATTTAATCCTTTCACACTAAATTGATTTGAAATTGCATTTGATATTTTATTTTAATTAGTCTTATATGAGATCTCATGGTATTAATAAAAACAAGTCTTGACATTGAGTTAATACTTGATCTGAAAAAATAAAATTCATTTTTATTGATTCAAATCAATTAAAATTTTAAGGATTTAATTTTAAACTGAAACAAATATTCAATTTTTTTCTTAAAATAAAGCATTTTTTTTCTCAACTTCACAACTTAATATTTGATTGGAATCAACAAATTTATTATTATTTATTCACAATATAATTCTCAATTTATTTTATTAAATATAATCGTAAACTTTTCAGTTTTGCAATTAAATTTATTCTTGATGGTGAAAAACCATTAACAATGCCAATATATACATAGTAAATAGACAAAAAAAAATTGGAGGTGGTAATTTTGAGTAGGGAAATGAGTGGGATATCTCTCAATCGATGGATCTCTATATTATCCAAATTTATATATAAATAATTTATTGTATTTACAATTTTTCCTCATATATATTTTTAAAATGATTTGTTGGGGTTTTTTAATATAATTTTATTTGATACATATACAATATATATCATGTACTTTATTTAATCGAAATTGTCATAGTAAGAGGTTAGCATGAAGGGTATTGGAAAATATATCTTCTGTTCTCACGAACCATCCCTTGGCGATAACCACTTAACTAAAATTCAAAACTTCATTATATATATTCACAAAAAAACTAGTTAGATAATCATTTTTACGTACCCTCTTTTTTTTTTTTTTAATTAATTGTAGTCGAAGCACTAATTGCTAATGAACTGTTGAAACTGAGCTAGCAACCAGTATTTGTATGGCATGCGTGTGTGACAAAGACCTCAGATTGTGCCCACTAAAAGCAAGCATAACCTTTGGAAACTAATCGCGATCGATGAAGATGAATAATAGTGATGGTCTTTCATCGG
>Ga0325403_1007776_pt1 | contig 10253 bp, 4 predicted proteins | sample PopdelMetagenome_19_FD_205665 | JGI IMG/M metagenome (GOLD analysis project Ga0325403, IMG submission 205665) | Populus deltoides microbial communities from Bellville, Georgia, United States - Xylem-PdKOR-R4 | ecosystem: Host-associated > Plants > Phyllosphere > Stem > Wood/Secondary xylem...
ACTTCTAATTAATCAGATGAATAGAATAATTGATCAAGGTTAGAAGGATATCCAAGAAAGCTAATGATGATTAGGGATAGGGTCAAAACTCAAAATTTATACCTAGAGAAACTTCGGTAGAAATCAATATCTGATAAATATATAATAATATACGACCCCATTTACCTAATATTTTGCATGGATGGCTAAAGGTGGATAAGACAATTTTTCATGATTTTTTAATGGTGATGAATAGTACAGGTAATTATTAGCATTATGTAGGCTATCATTTATGCTCATTTCGTGTATATATGTGCATAAAAAATTCTAGTAAAAGAACATAATATTATATTTCTTTTTCCCATACTATAATATTATAATATATGTAGACTATCATTTTTTCTCATTTCGTGTAGACTATTAGGATGCTCAAAAATGAACTCAAGAGGGAGGGAGTAATCCTCTTTTTCCCATATATATATATATATATATATATATGCTTAATTACAAGTGCAATAACACAAGTAAATTGCATTATTGTATACAATGTTTGTGTTGCTTCATTATCCCACTAAAGATATGGTGGCTGCTGGCTACAATAATCAACATTATATTATATTTCATCATGCATCTATATATAGCTAGATTCATTGATGTCAAGGAGGCAGAGACTTGATGATCGATGAAAGAAAAAATAAATAAAGGAAGGAAAATCTTCTTGTCGGGAGCCGGCACCGGGCGTCATACGTTAAATCGTGGCAGCCTGTTGATGGTTTGATCTTGCAAAACAATGTCTCCTGTGCGTGCAGGTCCTGCTTGATACGTTAATTAATTGCCCAACTTTTAGGATTTGCTGTGTGCATGGGTTACTCAGAGAAGTTATGGCGACCTCAACCGCTATCGATGGGCATAGAAACTTGGTAGATTAACTCAAAATATTTATCTCACATTATAAATAAAAGCTCTCTTATAAGTATAGATTTTTACTGTATAGTAAATATTTAAATGAAAAGGATAAACTCTCTTAATAGTTTTTTTTAATGCTATTATATCAAAATATAAAATTTAGAATTTGAATTAATATCGTTTTTTAAAATTATTTTTTTAATTAATTTTAATATTTAAACTGTTAAATGAGATTTTAAAATATCATATATATATTATTTTTTAATAGATATTAATATATTAAACCATCTGAAAATACTAAAATTATTATTTTAAAACATAAAAATAATCAAAATCGATTGATTAGCAGTGAATAATGATTTCTTGGAAAGGTTTACGTGCCCAAAGCAGATTGATTTGAAACTGAAAAGCACTTGCCACTTCACATGTTTGACCTTCCATTGATTGGTACAACAACAGAGAAACAGTGTATAAGACACATTTATTGGACGAACTCATTTTGGACACTGTGGCCTATGATTGCAAAAGTAAAGGAAGAGCTTGGAGGCTACTGGGCCACGAAGCAGCAATGTAATTAATGTCGAGACGCGTATGATTCCAGAAGAACTTAGCCCTATGATTTCCGATGAACATTTAGGCCGGAATTATTCAAAGCCAAATATAGCAAGGTTGACAATTAATTCTGGCATGTTAGAATAGCCCGTGTGAAATAAATTCTCTCTCTCTGGGTCTCAAGGATAATTTAAAATTTTTTTATTTAAATTCCGGCCAAGATATTTTAGGTTTACTTCGTCGGTTCGGTCCACATTTAATTTTTCAGAATCATATAATACTGAAGTGGCAACACCACATGCAGTTCATGGCAGCTGAGTTTGTGGAAATTATACTGGGATCAGGTTTTTGGTGCAGCCAAGAAAGAAAATTCAAGCTTTAAGATTTTGTCGCCTTGTCTTGGGTGGCTAAAGGAAAAGGCCTTCACTAGCATTTGCTATCACATACAAAAACTGGTCAAGGTTTGTGCCGACCCATCCCTAACTAGGCAGCGTCTAAAGAATACCTTTATCTCTATGTATAATTGAGTCCTGATAATAGAGCTAATCACATCTTGATTTTCTCTGCAAATCCTGATAATGGAGTTTGTGATTTCTTAAATAGGATTATACTTTTGAAGTTCATTTATTTTTATATTTGAATTAGAATCATGTATATTAAATTAATATTTTTAAAATTATATATATATATATAAAAGATCCCAGGACAGAACATTGAGAAGCTTTATAACCAAAATTTATCGTTCTAATAAAAAAAAATCTATAATATATCGTCATAATCCTCATCTTTTTTAATTTAATATCCTTCATATTTGGCTCTAAAGCTTATTTTATCTTACATTGATTGAATGGCTATTTATTCCAATATGTCTCTAATTTACTTTATTCATAATCATTAGAATTCAATCGAACTCATTGATTATCCCAAATTCTATATACAATACTCACGTTTATTTTTTCTCGATTGATGCAAATATTTCCAATAGTAACCATGGATCATACTTTATTCTCATTATAAATTCTATTATTTTAATCCATTCAATCTTCTTAACATGTTAGGATACTCCTTGAAAAACTTTAGATCGATTCAATATCAAATTCAAAATTATGCTTGATAGCGTATAATTAGATAATAGATAAATTTACATTAAAATTCAAATTTTCTTGTTCAATCTTTTCTTAAATCGTATTACTTTATATACTGTTTATTTACTTGAATTGTCAAGATTTTTAAATTAATTCGTCTGAAACTTTCATCCTCTTTTGGTTAAAAACTACACGATTGTACTCGAGATTTATACCGACAGTTAGTGTTATTTGAGTGTAAAATCATTCGTTGATTTGTTTGGAATTATAAGATATGTTTCTAAATATTTTCACCCTAAATTCACAAAAATTCTTCATTTAAAAATACTTATTTTACCCAAGACATTTACTTGATTATCACTAATTAACATTTCATATCGTATTTTTATTGCTTATATTTTATATTTTATCTGAGACTTAACTAATTTTTTTAGGAATTTTTCATCTCACTAGTTAACGTTTCACATCATATTTTTATTACTTAAATTTTATTTGAGACTTAACTAATTTTTTTAGGAATTTTTCACCGCCAATACTAAAAATTTCCATTTTAATTTATTATTTTTAGTTGAGAATTTCCTTATTTAAGATTGATTTACCAATTTTTGAGTTTAGGTTTTACATTACCTTTCTAAAAAAAATAAGTGGACTATCAATCAGAAGTAATATAGGCTTTTTGCAATGTCTATTAGTCATTATTATATTAATTGGAAACAACTTGATTTTTTCACATTTTTAAAACATAACAAAATGAATAAATTACTTCAACAGAAAATTCTTTTTAACTAGAATCAATGAGTTTATATATATATATATATATATATATTAACTAAAAACATAATATATATAATTTAAAGCCAAAACATGTTGGCAATGTGTCCATTGCTCCTTTGTGTTCATACAATGCGCATGGTGGATTCTTTTTACCGAGACGACCTTCTTTACATTGTTATAATCTCTACTCTCTGTAAAACTAACCTTTAATTTCTAGCTTTTATTTCATAAGAGATTGTGCTCCATTATTTTTAGTTTTAATTTTTTACTTGGAGATTGGAGAAAATAGTTTCCGTTTAAAACTAAAATTCTAGAATTAAAAATCATTTAAATATATTTCAGATTTTTTTATATGTTTTTTAAAAAATATTAGTGTCATTTCAGCATATATATAAAATAGGTTAGACAACAATCTAGAAGGCCTTTATTTTTTTGTAGCTCTAAGTCCTAACAGTCATAGTTTTAAGATCCGGTCTGGTGGCCAGTCCAGTTCAAGATTCGGGTTCTGGGTTTTGGCCGGGTCATCAAGTCTTGACCGGATCGGCCGAGTTTTTTTTAAAAAATCAAAACAACATTGTTTTAAAAAAAAAACCTAGTCAGTCGGGTCCTTCATGTTTTTCAAACCACCCGCCCCCAATTATGGCGTAGCCAGTGGCCGATCCCCTCCCCTCAGACCCCATAAAGGCCATGACATGTACCACCGTATGTGGCAGCATCCAATACCATTGGAAGTACAAAAGCTCAATTCAAATTTTGACAGAGAAGTAGCTGAAATAACTGGCATCAAATTAATTGAAAAAACCGATACAGAGTATCAAACCGGAAAAAAGAACATTTATAATTATTTTTTTAAAAATCAGTTTGGTTCTCTAAAACCAAATTATACCAAACCATTTTTTATAAAATCAAAAACAAAAGAGAACTCAAAAAAGCCTACGCGTATTATATCAAAACCAATTTAAAAAGGCCAACTATAAGGCCCATGTACACATTTTTTTTTTAAAAAATAAAAAACCAAATTGTTGGATTTGAACCGGGTATTCGGTTTGGTTCAATTTAAAATAAATAAAACCTGATTATGCCAGGTTTTTTTTTATTCAAGCCGAGCCGAACCAACTGCATGCTTACCCCTAGTTATAGCTGTAGCTAGATTTTACTCTTCGAAGGAAACAGTAACTTGGTAGAAATGAAGAAAACTGCAAAATATGATATCGCATCCCCCTCCTTTTTCTTCCCCAGGACCATGAACATATTTGAAAGATTGTGCCAGCTGATTCAAACAGTTCACATGCACAGATTATTCATCCTGGAAAACTCTAGATCAGTTGGCATGATGAATGAATGACGCACACAGCATCAATGCATGACAAAAATGGGGTTTTCTTTCTTTGTTAAACCTACAGCTCAACACTCAATCATCACCTCACGAAATGTCATGCACGGCGTTGTTAATTTGGAAAGAAACAATGCTGTCCACAAATTGCTTCCCACCGAGCCATCGAGTATATGAAGGACTGGTTCCTTAAGTCTGCCTGTCACATGCACGTCAAGATTTCATGCTGCATTTCCACTCTTGGAGGCCTTTCACATCATATGTATTACGTATAGATATTCAATTAATATTGCCTCCTCCGCATAACTATTTGTGAAGGAAATTAAACTAGGAAGCATTGACCGGCAATACTTGGAGAAATCCATGCTCACTCTATGACTTGTTAAGAGCAATTCATCTGGGTATTCGTTTTCTTCAAGAACAGGAGGGGATTGCTGTCAGAGTCTCGAAATGACTCTTCGGATGGGTACATCGAGCCAAGTTGAACTACATGGAGTATCCCCTGCTATTCATGAAGAAGATAAGAAAACACAGCCTCAGAACATCCATGGAAAATATGGAATATCATTCTCAAATTCTAAAATGACAGTAGTGAACAATAAACAGCAGTTTAGCCCCCATATATTTTTGGGTCACCAAGCATGAGTTGATCCCGTAGCTAACATATAATACCCTGTTAAGGAAATAATCAAGATATATACTCTTCATTATTTCATAATCAATAAAATGAAGGAATTGAACAAATCAAGACAATTGAAAAATTGTTTTTATCATTTAATCAAAGGAGATCGTTATCTTTCTCTTCTATTTTAAATTTCCACATGGTTGTAAATATTAGCTTCCACTTCTGCAGCGGACAACTATATGTTATTCATAGATCACTTTAAAATACTTTGTTTTTAATTCTGTTCATTGTCTATAAAATATTTTATCTACTATCCTCTTCAATGATATATCAACTCATAATTTATTGATTCATCTTCATTGATACAACTATCACTGTTATTATTATGAAACCATAACTGTGCCTTTTGTGTCATTTCTATTTGGAGTATTTACTCCTTGTTTATTGTTATATCCAAGTGCAAATATGAAATTTTAACTTCGAATTTGATTTACGGTGCATGATTGTTTCCGCTGATGTTCTTATGGTTATAAATATTTTGTATAATTTGCTTTATTCTATTTTCTTATATGTTTTGTTGTTGTAATACTATATTAATCAAATAATTAAATAATATCCTTTTCTTCTATTCTAAATTTCTACAACGCCCATTAATGCATGTTAGATAAATTGAGATAGCATCACAGGACATTCAGTTCGCCTGAGTCTGTATTGAGAGAAAAAAATGACCAGGAGGATTCATCAGAATGAGAGATGCAACAGTGATTACTTCTGGTTCTCCATTTCATAAGGTAAAGGGAGTTTTACTTCTAATAGCTAACTAACTCACCCTAAGAAACTCTGACGAAAAATAAACTTTGAATGGTGTGGCATGATTCTTCACAAGTTTGCTTCTGTGAACTGGGTTAAAAGATTGATAAAAAGTAATTTAAAACCAATTTTGAGCATCACTCAATAGCGTGATTTTTTGGTTTAAAATGATTCTTGATTATTTGTTATAATATCAAGAACTTTAATGAATAGTTTCAATTTATCCAGTAAAAGTTAGTACAAGATAGAGGTAGTCCTGATAATATAAAGCCATTCTTCAAGCCTCATCAATATATTAAGATTTTGGGTTGAGATAACTCTGTCAAAGATATTTTTCTAGGTTGCAGATTGAACTAAGGTTTTATATCCAAAATGATTGGCATTTCCCATCAAGGAATTCATGAAGTATAAGAAATCATCTGCAGAATCTGGTTATGTATATTGCCAGTAGTCACATGAACGCCCCTTGAAGTTTCAAGCTTCATGGACACATATTATGCCAACAGCATGATCCGAAACCTATAGAATACATTTAGTTGAGGAATTAGGTCATGCCATAGCAGTTTTGGTATTCATTTCTCTAGAATGAAGACTGACGCTCTACGTAAAGCTACCATTCAGTACTTGCATAAACTGCATAGAAACAGAAGAACTCTTATCATGGAAAACAATCCGAAATTGATGTGATGGACTAGAGAAAATAAAAGGATAGAGTTGGAAAAGCAGAAGCATAGAGCTGAAGCACAAACAAAAGGGTAGAGTGTTGAAGCACAGATGATGCTGAAGTAAAAAATTATATGCACAAGAGCAGGGGACTGAAACACAAAGGTCTGGAGATGAAGAACCAAGACATGAACTTAAACATCGATCATATAGCATTTTTGTCAAATCTCAGAGAGTATTCTAAAAGTGTTTTGACAGATACTTCAAAATTAGCATTTCAAAAGACGAAGTTTAGGCTGAATTGTATTAAATAAACAGTGAGAAACTTCATTTATCACTAGAAATTATGTGGTGAAAAACTTTTCACGAAACAGAATGTCTATAGAAGTGCACAAATCTCATTACCGAAGCATTTTCAGCTCCGGAAAATTAAGGTTAAAGTAGGCACGTATAAGTAGCTAAATGTAGTTAAACAGCAGATGAATCAGACTAAAACTTCCACAACATGTCTGCGGAAGGAGAATCTCTTTATATCTCACACTGTCAGTATCGCTTGTTGCGCTGAAAGATTGCTGATGGCGGCAATGATTCCCATTTCTGACTGTCTGAAATGCAAAAACCCGCCTTGGGTACTAAATGCCTTCATCAACATGAACCACCATTATGATCTCTGATCTGGAGGAGATGCTTTCAGATATTTGAACATCAGTGGTGGATTAGTGGGAAATAGCCTCCTGCCAGTTAGGGCAGCCCATGACACCTAATGCAATCTAGCAAACTTGGGTTCAATTTTTGTTTCTGCTAAAGACTCTATCCAGCAACTATAAATTACAATAGAATATACACACAGAAACTCGGCATTGTTCAATAAAACTGGCCATATAAAGGCTATTCACTTAGCTTAATTGATCGTCCTTGGACGGAAAGATTGTGTGCGTGCAGAAAACATTCCATATGATTATGTGTGTAGCTTTACGTACGATGGAACTATAAATATATATTTCAAGCATCATTCAGGAGTTTTAACATAAGTTTATTATATTTAGTCTCGTCAAATATATTCCATTGCATCGTCACATTGCCCTGCATTGACGATATTGTTAATTTAATATGATTTTATTATTATATTTGTATAAATATATATTTATTATTAATAAAGGTTTAATTTATTTTTAATATTATATAAATTTTAATATGATTAATAAAATTTTATTTAATTGTTCCTAAAATAGTTTAAGATATTTATAAGAATCTAAATATGATTAATTTTTTTATTAAATTTTAAAAAATGGTTTTTCAAAGAAAATTTGTATTAAATAAAATTTATTATGTTTAGCAAATAATTCTAGTTATGGAATAATCAAGTATGAACTTGATTGATTAAATTTAAATTTTATATGAATATTAATTAAGATGCTAATTAATATTTTGCTTGTTTATAAGATTTTTCAGATTTTCCTATAAATAGTAAGATATGTCTCTTATTTGTTGTTGTTGTTGTTGTTGTTTGTTAGACAGAAAAATCATGTAAGTCACAGAATAAAGAGATAACACTATAGACATAATAATCTATCTCTCCTAAATAAGGATTCATGAGATTTTTCACTAGTAGTTCGTGTAGATTGCCATTAGAGACGAGACAATTATGCGGTCAATAGTTTGCGACAACCTAGCCTTTAAATAATTATTCAAAGTCAAAGAAAATCAGATCTTCATGTAATAAATCCCTAAACAACTTTAGACTTATCTAACAGGATTTTAGGGACTCTCGAATAATTTTATTTTATTGTTTCTGTTGCATGTATGATATTTAGAAACCTAACAGTGGTATTATAACTTTTGTTAGATAATTAGGGTTATTGATTGCATGTTTTAATTTTTATTGGTGTTAATTATAAATTAATTTTATGTGCAAAAAATAGTTTTTTCAAAAGCAATTTTTTTTTTATCTCAGATTTAAAAATAATAAAAAAAGATTTTGGCTATTGTTCCGGCCAGATCAGGCTGAATTTTAAGATCCGATCGAAATCCACCATTGAATTAAAAAAAAAAAGTTTTAGGTGGTTGCAACAACCACTGGTATCGTTGCTGGCAGAAGGCCACAATAATGCTAAACTAGGGCAGTGTAAGGGTTGTTGTTTTGTGATGTCACTAGGAATAACGACAACATTATTGTCGCTATTGAGGGTTGTGCTGACGCGAATAGCAACAACAACAAGAATATATATATATATATATATATATATATATTGCTGGCTGTGTTAGTGAACACTATTTCATGAAATATATGGTCACGATAACAAGATTGATCATATAAAATAAGTTGGTTACAATTGTACGAAAAAAAGAAATGCCGACCACAATGGTAGAGGCTTGATTGTGATGATGAAACGATTGAAATGACAAAAATTAAGCAAGGTTTTGGAAAAACAAGCAAGGTTACCAATTTGGGTTATTAGATACATAAATAATGGGATATAATCTCTACATTGAAGTAATGGCAGAATAAATATATAATAAAATGAGAGGAGGCTTAACTCTTAATAATTAAGAAGAATAAAATATGTTGTAAATATGTTATAGCTTGTATATGCTCCTACAAGAACCATGAGTGAGGTATTACTTATAGGTCGGAAAAGATACTAGGGTTAATACACATTCTATATTTGATGTGTTTTTGCATGAACATCATATCCTCCACCGCAATTTGACACCGCGTTCCATTTATTATTATTTATTTTTCCATATTAGGTAGACTTTTTTTTAAGATACTAGCTAATCCATGTTATGAAGCTAAAAGCACCATATGGTATGTATGATAAACTAAAAAGGAAGGATGACTTATCTTGTTTTCAAGACAATTGTATGCTTTTAAGAAAATGCGGTGGTTTTGCTATTTTTATTCTTTTTATATATAATTTACCTCAATATCCCATGCAATTAAATATATGATGGAACCATCTTGTAGGTGGTTTAATGATAAGAGCTTGGGATTAAAAGGTTTGCTTCCTCTGTGATCTCAGGTTCGAGCCCTGTAATTACTAATATGATAACCACTGAAGACTTGCAACCACTGAAGACTTGCATGGTTGTTAACTTCAGTGCTCGTGGAGTTAGTCGAGGTATGCACAAGCTGGTCTGAACGTCCATATTAATAATAAAAAAAACATGTGATGGTTAATTTTACTAGGGATGCTAGTTAATGGTGAGGGGTAAAAAAAAAATTGTGGGTTGTTGCTAAAATAAAACTCTTAAAGGTCATGTCTCTTGAGAAAGTATTTTAAAATTAAATTATATAAGTTCATTAGAGTAGTTTTTTCTAATAAATTATTTAAATACTACCAAATAAATATTAAATTAGTCTTTTTATCTCTCCTTTTTTAAGCATTTTTCTGCCTCGTATACAAAACACAAAATCACCACTTTCCTCCAAAACATTAATGTTAAGAAATTTCTTGAAATAAAAGAACCTTTTCTTAGTCTAAAATTAAAAATCACATCCTATTTATGACCAAGTCACTGGTTC
>Ga0325403_1007783_pt1 | contig 10251 bp, 8 predicted proteins | sample PopdelMetagenome_19_FD_205665 | JGI IMG/M metagenome (GOLD analysis project Ga0325403, IMG submission 205665) | Populus deltoides microbial communities from Bellville, Georgia, United States - Xylem-PdKOR-R4 | ecosystem: Host-associated > Plants > Phyllosphere > Stem > Wood/Secondary xylem...
CTATTGATTGGTGGACTAAGAAAATAGTTGGTGGCCAACCATTGATTTGGTGGCTGGTTTTTGACATTGTTGGCTGCTGGTTCTTGAAATTATTGGCAGATTTTTGATATTGTTGGCTGGCCAAAACATCATTGCTAACATCAGAATTTGAGCCCTTTGTTCCATGAATGCTGTGGGCAATTGTCTCAGCTTTCCAACAAAAAGAACCAGAGCTCATTTGAACTTCTAGAACTCAAGATATGAGCTGAAAACCGAACAGTGTTTGAGCTGCAGGACAGGTTCCGACTTCTCCGTTGTTGCTAAGATTTGAACTTGCAAACGGCAGAATTGAGTCTTGGACCCTTCATGAAAGCTTTAGGACTATGTCTTATCTTTCCATCCATATAAAATGGACCTAAATCTGAGTTCTACAACTCCAGTTATGATCAAATAACCGAATGGTGTTCCAGTTTGGAATTGAACCAGCATCTCTTCTCTTAGCCTAGTCCTCTTTTTGTCTCTTCACTTTCAATTGTTAATCACATCGATTAATCCTTTGAATTGTGAGATATACCTGCATTCAAAACAAGCATTTACCATAAATTAAAGATATATTATATTATCATACTTGTTATTATAAAACATGTTTTAGTTAGGGAATTTAACGATACTTTAGTGCAATACGATGATATAAAGCCTTAATGAGAATGCACTTTTAAGTACTAATCACCCTTGTTGACTTAGAAATAGTTGAGGAAATCTGAGTTGATGCCGATTCAGAAATAATCAAAGAAATAGCTTCCAGAGTTGAAGAATGGATTAGTCAGCGCACATAGCCGTTGTTGACTCAAAAATAGTCAAGGAAAACTACCTCGCTGCTGCCTCAGAAATCATCATTGAAACTCCTTGCAGGGTAGATGCTTGGATTCAACAGCGCACAGAGCCCCTGTTTACTTAGAAATATTCAAGAAAAAATGTCGCTGCCGACAAAGAAATCATCACCGAAACTGATTCAAGAGGCGACATGGATTCATCCGCGCACTCAACCCCTGTTGACTCAGAAATAGTCAAAGAAAATTGAGTCGTGGCCACCTCAAAAATCATCAACGAAATTGCTTGCAGAGCTGACACATAGATTCAGAAATCATCAATGAAACTGCTTGCAGAGTTTACACTTGAATTCAACATCGCACACAACCCATGTTGACTCATAAATAGTCAAGGAAAACTGAGTCGCTGCGTACTCATAAATCATCATCGAAACAGCTTCCAGAGCTGACACATGGATTCACGAGCACATGTTGCCCCTCTTGACTCTAAAATAGTCAAGGAAAACTGAATCGTTGTCGACTTAGAAATGATCACCCAAAATGCTTCTAGAGCTGACGCATGGATTTGTCAGCGCACACAGCCACGATTGACTCAAATATAGTAAACGAAATCTGAGTCGCTGCCGACTCATAAATTGTCACCGAAACTATTTCATGAGCTGACGCGTAGATTCCTCGGCGCACACAGCCTCTATTGACTAAGAAATATTCATGAAAAACTGAGTCGCTGCCTTCTTAGAAATCATCAATGAAACTGCTTCAAGAGCTGACACATGGATTCATCAGCGCACAAATCCTCTGTTAACTGAGAAATAGTCAAGGAAATCTAAGTCGATGTCGCCTCAGAAATCATCACCGAAATTGCTTCCATAACTGATGTATGGATTCGTCACCGCACACAACCACTGTGGACTTTCAAATAGTCAAGGAAAACTTAGTCGATGTCAATTCAGAAATCATCAACAAAACTGCTTGCAAAGATGACCCTTGGATTCGTCAGCGCAGACAGCGCCTATCTACTCAGAAATATTGAAGGAAAACTGAGTCGTTTGCGGACACAGCCCTTATTAACTTAAAAATATTCAACGAAAACTAAGTCGCCGCCATCTCAGAAATCATCACCGAAACTGCTTGCAGAGCTGACGCTTAGATTCGTCAGTGCACACAGCCCCTATTCACTCAAAAATATTCAAGGCAAATTGAATCGCCGCCACCTCAGAAATCATCACCGAAACTGCTTGTAGAGCTGACGCTTGTATTCGTCAGCGCACACAGCCCCTGTTGACACATAAATAGTAAAGGAAAACTGAGTTACTGTGTATTCAGGAATCATTACCGAAACAGCTTCCAGAGTTGACGCATGGATTCATCAGTGTACGCAACCCCTGTTGACTCATAAATAATCGAGGAAATCTAAGTCGATGTCGATTCAAAAATCATCAAAGAAACAGCTTCCAGAGCCGACGAATGGATTCGTCAGCACACACAACCGCTGCTACCACAGAAATCATCATCGAAACTGCTTGCAGGGCTGATGCTTGGATTCGACAGCGCACAGAGCCCCTGTTTACTAAGAAATATTCAAGGAAAACTATGTCGCTACTGATTAAAAAATCATCATCGAAACTGCTTCAAGAGGCGACGCTTGGATTCATTAGCGCACTTAACCCCTATTGACTCACAAATAGTCAAAGAAAACTGAGTCCCTGCTGACTCAGAAATCTTCAACGAAACTACTTATAGAGATGACACTTAGATTCAAAAATCATCAATGAAACTGTTTGTAGAGCTAACACTTGGATTCATCATCGCACACAACCCCTGTTGACTCATAAATAGTCAAGGAAAACGGAGTCGCTGTGTACTCATAAATCATCACCGAAACAGCTTCCAGAGCTAACGCATAGATTCGTAAACGCACACAGCCCAGGTTGATTCAAATATAGTCAAGGAAATCTGAGTCACTGCCGACTTATAAATCATCACCGAAACTGTTTCCAGAGTTGACACATGGATTCCTTAGCGCACACAATCCCTATTGAATAAGAAATATTCATGAAAAACTGAGTCGCTGCCGACTCAAAAATCATCACTGAAACTGCTTGCAGAGCTGACGCTTGGATTCGTCAGCACACCCAGCCCCTATTGACTAATAAATAGTCAAGGAAAACTGAGTTACTGGGTACTCAGAAATCATCACCGAAACAGCTTCCACAGCTGACACATGGATACATCAGCGCACGATGCCCCGGTTGACTCAGAAATAGTATAGGAAATCTGAGTCGATACCGATTCAGAAATCATCAACAAAACTGCTTGCAATGCTGCGCTTGGATTCATCACTGCACGCAACCCATGTTGACTCATAAATAGTCGAGGAAAACTAAGTCGCTGCCGACTCAAAAATCATCACCGAAACTATTTCCTATGATGACACATGAATTCGTGACCGCACACAACCCATTTTGACTCATAAATAGTCAAGGAAAACTGAGTTGCTGTGTACTCAGAAATCATAAACGATACTGCTTACAGAGCTGGTGCTTGGATTCATCAGCGCACGCAGCCTTTGTTGACTCATAAATAGTCAAGGAAAACTGAGTCACTACTGACTCAGAAATCATCACCAAAACTGTTTCCTGTGATGACGCATGGATTCATGATCGAACGCAGCCCATTTTGACTCAGAAATAGTCAAGGAAAACTGAGTCGTTGTGTACTCAGAAATCATTACCGAAACAGCTTCCAGAGCATATGAATGGATTCATTAGTGCACGTAGCCCCTGTTGACTCAAAAATAGTCGAGAAAATCTGAGTTGATGCCGACTCAGAAATGATCACCAAAACTGCTTCCAGAGCTTACGCATGGATTCGTCAACGCACACAGCCCATGTTGACTAAAAAATAGTCAAGGAAATCTGAGTCGATGCCAATGCCGATTTAGAAATCGTCAAAGAAACAGCTTCTAGAGTTGATGAATGGATTCATCAGCGCACACAGCCGCTATTGACTCAGAAATAGTCAAGGAAAACTGTGTCACTGTTGCCACAGAATTCATCATCGAAACTGTTTGGAGGGCTGATGATTGGAATTGATAGCGCACAGAGCCCCTGTTTACTCAGAAATATTCAAGGAAAAGTGTGTCGCTGCCAACAATGAAATCATCACCGAAACTGCTTCAAGAGCTGATGCATGGATTCATCAGCGCACACAGCCCCGGTTGACTCAAATATAGTCACAGATATCTGAGTCGTACCGACTCATAAATCATCACTGAAACTGTTTCAAGAGTTGAAGGATGGATTCCTTGGCGCATACAGCCCCTATTGACTAAGAAATATTCATGGAAAACTGAGTCGCTGCCTTCTCAGAAATCATCACTGAAACTGCTTCAAGAGCTGACACATGGATTCGTCAGCACACGAAGCCTCTGTTGACTGAGAAATAGTCGAGGAAATCTGAGTCGATGCCGCCTCAAAAATTATCACCGAAACTGCTTCCATAGCTGATGTATGGATTCGTCAGCGCACACAACCACTGTAGACTTTCAAATAGTCAAGGAAAACTCAGTCGATGCCAATTCAGAAATCATCAACAAAACTGCTTGCAGAGATGACCATTGGATTCGTCAGCGCACACATCCCCTGTTTACTCAGAAATATTTAAGGACAACTGAGTCCCTGCCGCCTCAGAATTCATCACAGAAACAACTTTAAGAGGAGATATGGATTCGTCAGCGCATACAGCCTCTGTTGACTCACAAATAGTCAAGGAAAATGGAGTCAATGCCGAAGAAATCATCACCGAAACTACTTGCTGAGCTGATGCTTCGATTCGTCAGTGCACACAACCCTTGTTCACTAAAAAATATTCAAGGAAAACTGAGTCGCCGTAGACTCAAAAATCATCACCGAAACTGCTTGTAGAGTTGACGCTTGGATTCGTCAGCCCATACAGCCCTTGTTGACTCATAAATAGTCAAGGAAAACCGAGTCGCTACGTACTCAGAAATCATCACTGAAACAGCCCTTGTTGACTCATAAATAGTCAAGGAAAACTAAGTCGTTGTCGACTCAGAAATCATCACCAAAACTGTTTCTTGTGATGACACATGGATTTGTGACCGCACACAGCCCATTTTGACTAAGAAATAGTCAAGGAAAACTGAGTCGCTGCCGACTCATAAATCATCACCGAAACTTTTTCCAGAGCTGATGTATGGATTCCTCAGTGGACACAACCCCTGTTCACTCACAAATATTCAAGGAAAACTGAATCGCTATCGACTCAGAAATCATCACCGAAACTATTTCCTGTGATGACACATGGATTCGAGAACGCACATAGGAAAACTGAGTCACTATGTACTTAGAAATCATTACCGAAATAGATTCTAGAGCTGATGCATGTATTCATCAGTGCACGCAACCCTTGTTGACTCAGAAATAGTCGAGGAAATCTGAGTCGATGCCGATTCAGAAATCATCAAAGAAATAGCTTCTAGAGCTGACGAATGGATTCGTTAGCACACACAGCCGCTGTTGACTCAGAAATAGTCAAGGAAAACTACGTCGCTGCTGCCTCAGAAATCATCATCGAAACTGCTTGCAGGGTTGATGCTTGGATTCGACAGCGCACAAAGCCCGTGTTTACTTAGAAATATTCAAGGAAAACTATGTCGCTGCCGACTAAAAAATCATCACCGAAACTGCTTCAAGAGCTGACGCATGGATTCATCAGCACATACAGCCCCGGTTGACTCAAATATAGTCAAGGAAATCTGAGTCGCTACTGACTCATAAATCATCACCGAAACTATTTCAAGAGCTGACGCATGGATTCCTTGGCGCACACAACCCCTATTGACTAAGAAATATTCATGGAAAACTAAGTCATTGCCGACTCAGAAATCATCACTAAAACTGCTTCAAGAGCTGACACATGGATTCATCAGCGCACGAAGCCTCTGTTGACTGAGAAATAGTCGAGTAAATCTGAGTCGATGCCGCCTCAGAAATCATCATCAAAACTGCTTCCATAGCTGATGTATGGATTCGTCAGTGCACACAACCACTGTAGACTTTCAAATAGTCAAGGAAAACTCAATCGATGCCAATTTAGAAATCATCAACAAAACTGCTTGCAGAGATGACCCTTGGATTTATCAGCGTACACAACCCCTATTTACTCGGAAATATTCATGGAAAACTGAGTCCTTGCCGCCTCAGAATTCATCATAGAAACAGCTTTAAGAGCCGACGAATGGATTCGTCAGTGCACACAGCCCCTGTTGACTCAAAAATAGCCAAGGAAATATTAGTCGACGCCGATTTAGAAATCATCAACGAAACAGCTTCTATAGCTGATGTATGGATTCGTTAGCGCACACATTCGTTGTTGACTAAGAAATAGTCGAGGAAACTGAGTCGTCGCCGCCTCAGTCATCACCGAAACTGCTTCTATAGCTGACATATGGATTCGTCAACGCACACAGCCACTGTTGACTCTCACAGAGTCACGAAAAACTGAGTCCCTGTCGACTAAGAAATCATCACTGAAACTACTTCAAGAGATGACACATGGATTCATAACTGTACAAAGCCCTTGTTAACTCACAAATAGTCAAGGAAAACTGAGTCGATGCCGATTTAGAAATCATCAATAAAACTACTTATAGAGCTTATGCTTGGATTCGTCAGCGCACACTGCCCTTACTAACTCAGAAATAGTCAAGGAAACTGAGTCCGTGCCAACTCAGAAATCATCCCCAAAACTATTTCCAGAGCTGACACCGGGATTCATGAGTGCACACAACCTCTTTTGACTCAAAAATAGTAAAGGAAAATCGAGTTGCTGCGTACTAAAAAATCATCACCGAAACTACTTGTAGAGCTGACGCATGGATTCTTCAGCGCACGCAGCCCCTGTTGACTAATAAAGAGTCAATTAAATCTGAGTCGATGCCGATTTAGAAACAACTTCCATAGCTGACGTATGGATTCATAAGCGCACACAACCGGTGTTGACTCAGAAATAGTCAAGGAAAACTAAGCCCCTGCCGCCTCAGAAATCATCACCTAAACTGCTACCATAACAAGTTAATTAAAACAAATTTTAAAATCCAATTCTCAGCCAATACAATGTAAAATGTTGAATTTAAAAAAAATGATGAAAATAGAAAATGCTTTTTGATGAGTCAATTATATTTATTTATTTATTGTGAACGTATGAGTTTGGCACATATATCAAACCCAAAGTGTTTAGACTTGGCAGTATGTCAAGTTCAAGGTGGTGTGGGTCCGCCTTGCATGTCGGACCTCGTATGCTTGCACTTGGTAGTACACCAAGTCCTAAGTAGTGTGGGTATAGCATGCATGTCAAACCCAATACACTTGGACTTCGTAGTTAGCCAAATCCAAGACGTTTGGTCTTGGCAATGCACCAAGTCCAAGGTGGCGCGGATCTGGCATGTATGCCAGACCCAATACACTTGGATTTGGCAATCAGCCAAGTCCAAGGCACATGGACTCAACAGTACAACAAGCCCAAGGTAGCATGGGTCTCACATACATGCCAAACCCAATACACTTGTACTTGGTAGGGCGCTAAGTCCAAGGTAGTATGGGTCTGGCACACATGCCTGACCTAATATGTTTGGACTTGGTAGTGCGCCAACTCTAAGGTAGCGTGGGTCTGCATGTATGCCAGACCCAATACACTTGGATTTGGCAGTCAGCCAAGTCCAAGGCACTTGGACTCAACAATATGCCAAGCCTAAGGTAGCGTGGGTCTAACCGACCTCGTTTGGTTTTGATGTCTTAAACTCTAGTCTCTTTACTAGTTAATTGATGTTTTAAACTCCAATCTTTCTACACCTTTTTAGGTGTATCAAAGTCCTTTAAAGACCTACCATATTCTTATCAAGTAAGGGATATTTATTCTCCTTTTAGTGCTATCAAGGTAATTACACTACAAGCCTTCTTTTTTTACACGGAAATAAGATTTATAGGCTATAAATACATCCTAAAAGCTTCATAAGAAAGGTTCACTATTTTCCAATTCTCTACGACTTTGATATTTTCTAAGACACTGAATTTACCATTGGAGGATTTTAAAGTTCCCCCAATTGGGATTGTTTTTCTTGCAGTTTAATTAGTACTTAAAAGTATATTTTATCAATGTTTTATATCATCGTATTGCACTTAAAGTATCATTAAATTCCCTAACTTAAGCATGTTTTCTAATAACAAGTCTGATAACATAAGATATCTTTAATTTATGGTAAATACTAATTTTGAATGCAGGCATATCTCATAATTTAAATGATTGATTGATATGTTTAACTATTGAAAGTGAAAAGACAGAGATGGCTAAGCTTAAAGAAAAGATGCTGGTTCAATTCAAACTGGAACATCATTCGGTTATTGGATCATAACTGGAGCTGTAGAAAATGGATTTAGGTCTGGTTTATATGGATGGAAAGATAAGACATAGGCCTAAAACTTTCATGAAGAGTCCAAGATTCACAATGGCTGTTTTCAAGTTCAAATTTTAGCAACAAAAGAGAAGTCGGAATCTGTTCTGCAGCCCAGACACTATTCAGTGTTCAACCCATATCTCGAGCTCTAAAAGTCCAAATGAGCTCATTCGTGTTTTGTTGGAAAGCCGAGACAAATGCCAAGAACTTTCATGCAGACTATTTATTCAAAGTTTGACGTTAGCAATGACGTTGTGTTCAGACAAGAAGATAATGGTTGTCATCAAGTCAAGAGGTAGCCACCCACTTAATAATTAGTCATCAAATCAATAATTCTGAATTTTAGCCTATAAAAGGAGGCATTTGCCATAAATTTAGACATCTTGGCTTTCATATCAAGATCATATTCTTGCTTTCTTTCTTTATATTTTTGTAATTTTTAAGTTTTTCTTTTATTAATCTCTTGTTTATGCTTTTCATGATAACTATGTTCTTATCTAGTTTACTTATGTTTCTCTTCTTCATAATGTTTAGCTAAGTTTATTATGTCAAGGTGAAAAGGTTTCACCAATGGTGTTAGAATAGGTATAATATAAACTCAATATGGACTTCAGTGTTTATAACCAAGAAAGTTTGTTATTAACATGTCTTATCTTTTTATCTTACTAATTCTTAATACCTTGCTTGTTAAATGATTAATCTAGATTTGTGTTGTACAACCCTTGGTACAATAAATACTTGGGACTTTCATAGCCTACTATATGGTATAACCGACACCTGTGCTATGAAAGGAACTTGATTTGTTATTAACATAAGTTAACATCATGAATTCCTGACAATATTTAAAAGTATGGTGTTACTAAAATAAGATAATTAATATGATCATGTTAAAATTTATAATGAACTATTAAGGATAAATCATCCGATTGGAACCTCCTTTGTGTATGGTTTCCAGTTGATTAATAAAAAGAGTTTATACTATATTTATTTCTAATACTATTAGTGGATCCTCTAACCTTGACAATTGCTTTTATCTTTGATTAATACTCACATCAATATCACATCTCAAAAGTTCTCTTCCACTCCTTTTCATTTGTTATTTATAATTTTATATAGTTCACCTTCCTGTGGTTTGACCTCGTTCTTGCCGGGTTATTTATTACTTCGACACTCCTACACTTGGGATAAGACATCAATCTTTTGATCGTGTCACAGTTATTCAAGACCATCTTAGTGAATTTGGAGTTCTTTAGATTGAGAAGAAATCCAAATACTTAACGTATTAATCAACTACTATCCGAAACATCAAATGTAAGAATATTATAGATCAAAAATACGCTGGAGACCAGCAATACAAGAAAAGGGAACAAAGTCCCTTGAACAAAACATAGGCAAGACAAACTTGCTAAACAAAAATCAGAGGGAACAGGCTCCCTTGAACAAACCAACAATCAAAGGGAACATGCTCCCTTGAACAAGCATCAAAAACCATTTGGTAATAAGCATACATAAAACATTCATACAGCAGCTCCAGCAGACTAGACAGTCTGGACATTGGGGAGAGAACCTCACCCAAATAGACAACGCCCTAACAAAGCAGCAGGCAGAAGCTTCTGCAAGCCTAGAAGGTACAAGTCCGAGAGCAACGCAAAACTAGCACAAGGATGCTAGAATACTCCAGTCCAGCATACCAACAAGCAAACCCACACTGAGCCCATTCCATTCCCAGGAAAGAGCCATCAAACCAGAGACCCGACAAGGGGGCCAGGTGTCACGACCAAAAGATTGATGTCTTCTCCCAAGTGCAGGAGTGTCGAAGTAATAAATAACCCGGCAAAACCGGGGTCGAACCACAGGGAGGTGGATTATATAAATTACAAATAAAGACAGATTTGAAGAGAATAATAACAGAAAAGGAGTTGAAGAGAGTTTTGGGATGTGATATTGATGTAAGGATTAAACAAT
>Ga0325403_1007784_pt1 | contig 10250 bp, 7 predicted proteins | sample PopdelMetagenome_19_FD_205665 | JGI IMG/M metagenome (GOLD analysis project Ga0325403, IMG submission 205665) | Populus deltoides microbial communities from Bellville, Georgia, United States - Xylem-PdKOR-R4 | ecosystem: Host-associated > Plants > Phyllosphere > Stem > Wood/Secondary xylem...
TCTTCTCTCCCTCTCCTCCGTTCTGTTTTCCTTTCTCACAGTAACGAAAGGATGAAGGAAAGAAACTCCCTCTGTTCTCGTGTTGCTGGAAGGGAAGGATGGCTTCTGCTGATTCTGCTACTGCGGCAGAGGAAAGGTGTGGCTTCTGCTGGTTCCATCACTGCGGCTGAGGAAGGATATGGCTGCGGAGGAGGCTACAGCTAGGCGGGTGGCTCAGCTCGTTCCTGGTTGCTGTTGGTGCTGGCCATGGTTCAGCAGAGGTGGTGCTGCTAGCTGCTGGGATTTTTCGAGGGAGGCCGGTCTGAGGTTCTGGTGTTGCTTCCCTGTTACTGTCGGGGGGAAGGGCTGGCTGTGGCTTCTGGTTTTGAATGTTTATCAGGCGGGGCTGAGCTGAGGGGGAGATGGGATGAGTGGAGAGCCGTTTCCTGGGGTTGTGTTGACAGAGAGTGAAGGCTTGTAAGTGGTGTTCACAGTGGTTGTAAGCTGGGGAAGTGAGGTCTGGTGAAGGGAGAAGAGAAGCTTGTGTGCAGAGGGAAAGTCTTCTGAGAAAAGGGGAGGAGCAATGACGGCAGTTGTGGAGAGGGAGAGCGGCGCCGGCTGCCTCTTGGTTGGGAAAGAAGACTGTGAGTTTGTGTTCAGCTGAAAAGGGAAGGTCGTGCGTGTGGGAGCTGAGGGAGGAGAAGAAGATAGCTGGGGGGAAGACTGCAAACCCAAAAAAAACAACAGGGGAGAGGGGGCGATGGCTTGGTTTCGGCTGGGAGAAAAAATTAGGTTTAGGTTTTTTTTGCTGGTTGCACTAAATTTCTCTCTTTAAAAAAGATTTGTCCTTTTTCTCTCTCTTCCCCGTGCTGGATGTTCATTTATATAGAAAATCTCTACACATTTTATTTAAGGAAATATTGCAATAATTATTGTAGAGATTGTCTTCTATAACCAACACCAACAAATCCTATATATATGGTATTTTTTTATTGCAGTGATTATTTTCCATAACCAGCACGAATCAAATCATATATCTATGGTATTTTATATTGCAGTAATTATATATGATTCAATAATTATCTCCTTGACATATTGCTTCTTTAATATTAGCCCTGATGCTCTATATTGTCGCCACATGTAAACCCTTATTTTTTATTTTTTTATTTTTTTATTTTTGAAAATTATTAAAACATGGGTCAAAAATTGGGTAGCAACAACTGTCATATGTCTCAAATGTTGTATGTGAGGAATACATTCAGCACATGACATCCACGCATTTCACTCGATAGTCACAGTCCATTATGGATAACTAGAACCGACATGTTTATGGTTCTATGACCACGCACATCGGCGACTTCATTCCATTTGTTTTTCATGCGAAGGGGATGATAGGATTTTTTTTATTACATCCATTTTTTATTAGTTGTTTTTTATAAATATATTTAACTAACAATATTCTTTTATTGCAGGCTATAATTCTTGGACCCGAGCCAAGCCCGATGAAGCTTTTTGGAGTGATGACCTCCAAAAGGGGTGCAACAGTTTCTTGATAGCCGAGCTCAGTACTTTGTGGTATGTTGGTTTTCAATTATTTTTTTCTTGATTTATTTTTTCCTTGAATTTGATATATTTATTTTTTCTTTCCAAGATGCATATAACAGTCGGTTAACTGAGGGATACGAGGAAAATCCTTCAACCTATCTAGATATTCATTCGGATTTATGGTTGGAAGTAACCAATGGGGTTACCGATGACACAACATCATCAATATATTACAGAGAGTTGGAAAAGAATTATTACAAAAGCTATTGCTATATTTTTCTACTTCTGATCAATATTTTGTTAAAACAATATTTTTAAAATATTACCGACGAAGTTACTGATAGCACAACTCCGTCGGTTTATTCCAAGAAGTTGAAAAGAATTGCTGCAAATATCACTATTACTAGTGGGGTTATCAACGAAACTTATCATTGGTATATTTTAGAGAATTGCAAAAGAATTGTTACACATGTAACTGCTATTGTTAACGCACTCATCAAATTATAGATGGTATTATGTTGCTAATATATATATATATATATATATATATATATATATATATTAATTAGAACTATAATAATTTTATTCATGAAGTTCTTTTTTTTCTTTAGAAAAAAAAATTATCTTTTTCTTTGGGTGAGGCATTGTTTTTTAAGTATAAATTTATTATGCTCATGAAAATAAACTTTGATTAAAAAATTAAAAATCATGTCTTTAAATTTTATTTTTAATTGAAGAGAATAAAGAGTAATTACTCTAAGAAATTATCTAAAACCATTATTGTTGTAACCCATTTTTGAGTCCCCACACAAACATAAAAATATAAATATATAGCCGGAAGAAATTAGAAAAATAATAGGAGGTTGGAGCGCTCAGAAAAGGATCAGAAAAATTGATTAAGAAGGTTCAAAAATACAAGGATTGAAATTTTTTACAGTATATACTTGAATTATGAGAGCCCTGTTGCAAAAGAAATTTTATTTGAAGAGAAAAGTCCAAAATTGGATGTTTATGGACTCAATTGGATTTTATTGAAGGTTTAATTGAATTTATAGAGGGTTTGATTGCAAGAAAAATTGATTTTTAAGTCAATTTGAGCTTTAATTGGAAGAAATTAAAGTTCTGAGGTCAAATTATAATTTTTAAGAGTTGATTTGGTTAAATCAGGGGCTTAATTGCATAAATATTGAAGTTTAATGGCCAATTAGGGACTTAATTGAGGAAATCCGAGACCAAGGACCAAATTGGAAAAGGCGCGTAAATAGAGGGGCTGTAATTAACTAAATCAGGGGCCAAATTGAAGAAATTGGAAGTTTATTGGTCAATTGAGGGTAAAATTGCATAAATTAGACACCAAGGACTAAAGTGAAAAAGGCGGCCAACTATAGGGGCGGCGATTGAAGTTGACATGGATGCAATTGCATTAATTCTTAAAATCAAAATTACATTTGAGGACTCAACAGAACAAAGGATAAATTGAGGACTGACTTGGAAATTGACGCCTTTTGGCGTCTTTTTTTATTTTAAATGAAACGGCGCGTTTTGTCCAAAACGACGCCGTTTCATGCTAAAAAGAGAGAGAGAGAGAGAGAGAGAGAACAGAACGTTGTCGTTTTGAACGACACTGTTCCTCTTTCTTCTTCCCCTGGACATGCAGTAGGGGAAGAAAGAAACTTTTGTTTTTCTTCTTTAATTCTTCATGCCTCTCTCTCTCTCTCTCTCTCTGCATGCTTCTGTCAAAAACCCGAAGCCCAATGCCCCTTCATTGATGAGACCCCGAGAGTCGCGCCCTGCCAGCCACACCGAGTGGCCACCTCGTTCGGGGTCGCAGCAGGGCAGGAAGTGGCTGCTCCCCATGCACAGCTATAGGGCGGCGATAGGGACGCCCCCGCTCCCTTTGCCCTATAAGTACCATCCAACACCAGTTAGCAAGGGGAGAGGGAGCAAAAGAAAAACGCAGAGAAAAAACAAAAACAAAGGAGGAAAAAAGAGGAGGAGAAGAGGGGAACGAACCGAGAGGACGAACCGAAAAAAAAAGTGACCGAAAGAGAGGAACGAAATAGAGAGCGAAAGGAAAGATTAATAGGAAGCTTGAAACCGGGAGGGAAATTTAAAAACAAAAACAAAAAAAAAATCGAGAGGACAAGGGGACGACCGCTGGTAAACGAAACAGAGAAAGAAAAAAAACGAAAAACTAGAGGAAAGGGGAAGAGGAAGACTCTCTCTCTCCGTCGCTTGAAACAGCAGCATCGCTGCTTGGAGCTGTCGTCTGTGAGCCATGACACCGCCACCGGCCTCCACCACAACACCACCAGCGAAGCAGTCCGACCAGCAACATTGCCTCCTCTGCGCCAGGTACCCCTTCTCCCCCCTCTTTGTTTTTGCTTTCAGTGGCCGTGTTCCCTCCTGCATGCAGAACGATATTCGTTCTGCATGCAGGAGGGTGGTGGGAAAATAATTCCCCCCGCCAGTTTTGTTGCTAGGCCAGTCTGATTCTGGCCCAGCGTGATGCTTTTTTTCTTCTCTGGGCCAGGTTGGTTCTGGCCCAGCCAGTTTATTTTCTAGGCCAGGCTGATTCTGGCCCAGCCCTTCCTTCTGGGTCGGGTCTGGCCCAGAAAAAAATAAGAGAATTATTGAGCCGAGATCAGCCCAACTCCTTTTGGGCCAAGTCCGGCCCAACCCTTTTAGGGTTGAGTCCGGCCCAGTTAGTTGGGCCAGCCCAGCCCAACCCACTTAATATTATATATTATATATTATAATGTTTTTATGTTATATATATATATATATATATATATATATATATATATATATATATATATATATATAATAATAAAAAATTTCTGAAAAATCCTTAAAAAAAATTGTTGATTTTCCTGGATACTTTTATCACAATTGCTTAATATTGGTTTGTATTTTTATACCGTAAAGATACAAATCCAATATTAAAATACCCGGTTTTCATCAAGACATAAAAAAAAATGTTTTGTTTTCATGCATACGGCCTAGTCGCTCCAAAAATAAAGAAAAAAAATCATCGCATCATATTTTCATACAACAAAGGAAATTTTTTAAAAAAAAATATGTATTAGCATGCATTTTGGCTTTAACAAGAAGTTTGTTAGAGCCATGAGAACTAGGCCAATATTTCAAAAATTCTAAAAAAATCTTTTTGTCTTCTTTTAGTATTTGGGATTACGAATTTATACGTAAAATGTATTCCTAATATTAAAAATATAGTTTTTTTTTATATATATAGACGTTAGAACAGTTAGGTTTTTACCCGATAAGATAAGGATCTCCTTACTAAGAAGGATTTTTCTTGAACCATGGACAAACAACAATTAGAAATGCAATAAACTTTAGCTTTTTTATTAGACAATCAAACAATGCAGCTTACCTTAGGTAAGACGTATTTGGGGTGCTAATACCTTCTTTTTATGCAACCTGTCCCCGTACCCGATCTCTGAGACCAGTTAGGGTTCCTAATGACCAAAATACTAGGTGGCGACTCCCATTCCATTTTTCACTAATAAAAGACAAGAATTTCTTGTCTCCCTATATTTCCCAGATAGATATATTTTAGATTTAAAGTTGAACATATTCGCCGTGACGCCGCACACGTGCAACAGAATGGCGACTCCACTAGGGACCTTGTCGACTAAGCTTTGTTTTTGTCTGATTTATTTGTGTTTTCGTGTGTTTATTGTTAATATGCCTTTCCTTTTGTTGTTTGCTTATACGCTTTAATTTTTTTACACATATTGTTCATGCATTGTATATAATTGTTTCATGCATTACATACTTTGATTTGGAGAAGCACACACAAGCCTTAAGTTAGGTGGGGGATTAGCGATTTGCCTTATGACTATTGGTCAGGGTTCAGATGCGTGAAACACCCAACTCATATCTGAGTGCCTGCTTGGTAATGGTGGGCATACGTGCCTTAACTGTTCCTTGCAACGCCCCTTTACTGTCTTTACAAAGAACGTTACTAGGCAGATATGAGACCCTTCAAGACCAGATAGAAAACCTACCCACTCTCACTTAATAAATAGAGCTTGTCCTTAGGTTATGTATCTTACTTTCATTTGCATCATGATTAATAATGTTAAATTCATCAATCCAGGTTTTTTTTTAGCTGAAATCATGACTAAGTACCTATTTTTCTTTCTAATATGTTCTGGTAATCTACCACGATAAGAACTTGGCAAATCCTCATTTACAGCAATCAGTTCGACTCAGAAATCTTGCCTAAAGGATTATAAAAGTCATCAATCAGTTCTAAAATACAATTGCATGTGCATCATATTTTCATCACGCATTTGTTTATAATTTATCATATGCACACCAGATCGTGAAACATAGGTCCCACATCCAAAGTCCACCACACCCGGTCCAGATCAAGGATGGAGAACGAAGAAAGAGCTCACTTAGAGTCACATTATCAGACCGAGTTGGAATCTGTAAAAAATGAACTTGCTCGGCTGACCGATCTACTCGAGCAACTTTTAAGAACTAAGAATGGAGAGGGAACATCAGCACAACAACCTGAAGGAGCGCCAACAGCTCACATCCCTCAAGCATCTCAAAACCAGGGGGCAAACTCGGCCAATGAACAACATTTTGTGCCTATCACCCCTATCCAGCCAACTCATGCTCCAATCACTGTTGACTTAATAGCAGAGGGAACCCCGGATAATAGGTCTCTCAGTTTGATGTACCAGGACAAACTATTTGCTTTAGAAGAAAGATTAAGGGCAGTTGAGGGTAATGACTGGTTTGACCCTATACGAGCAGCCGAAGTATGTCTAGTACTAAACATTGTGGTACCAAAGGATTTTAGGATACCAGATTTCATTAAGTACACCGGTTTGGAATGCCCAAACACTCACTTTCGATCCTACTGCAACAAAATGGCAGAAGTAATCCGTGATGATAAATTGCTAATTTATTTCTTTCAAGATAGCCTCGTAGGATCTGCTTTGAGCTGGTACATAAGGTTAGACAATGTTAGGATCAGGAGTTGGAGAGATTTGGTGGAGGCGTTCCTTAAGCAGTACAAGTTTAACCTGGAAATCGCTCCGGATCGAACAAGTCTAATGTCAATGGAGAAAAGGAGCCAAGAGTCGGTAAGGGCCTATGCACAAAGGTGGAGGGATGAGGCAATGCATGTGCAACCCCCTTTAATCAAAATAGAGATGGTGACCTTGTTTGCCAATACCTTCAAGGCACCTTATTATGAGCATTTAATGGGTAGCTCATCTCAACATTTCTACAATGCGGCACGCATAGCTGAAAGGATAGAGCAAGGGATTAAAGCTGGGCGCATAGCCGAGCTGTTAGAGAAGAAGGGTTTTATTGGAAGAAAAATAGAAGGTGACGTTAACAACTTGGAAGGTGAGTACAAGGGCAAGAGAGTGGATTCACATAACCCACAAATACCTACCTCTCATGTTGCCCACATGAACTTTAGCAAACCTTTTCCCCCTAATCGAACAAATAACCAGTCAAACAATCAAAGACCAAATACAAGATACATTTCAGAACAACTGCCGCCATTACACATGCCTTTGAAGGACATGTATGCCAAACTGCTGAGCATTGGACAAATAGCTCCTATCCCCACATTACCACTACAACCACCATTCTTCATCTAGTAAAAACCCGAGTTAACTTACGAGTACCATGCTGGTATTCCCGGGCATGGTCTTGAAACGTGTTACGCTTTCAAGAAAAGGTTGTTGGAGCTCATCAAGATAGGATGGGTGTCATTTGAAGACACACCCAACATCAATTCAAATACATTGCCTAGTCATGACGCAAGTAATAGTGGATAAAGGGTTGGAAAACCTTGGTCAAGAATTGTCAATGATGAATGTAAATACCATGGAAGAAGGTGAGATCGAAGGAGATGACAAGAAAACACAGGTAGGGAATGAAGAGGAAGCATTGCCACAACTGGCTGTCCACACACTAGAAGAAGTCTCCGCCAAGACCTTTGTGCGCAAGTTGTCTCAGGGTGAGAAGTTTCAGAACGGGGTGACCCAAGAAGCTCCAGTAGTTTTCAAAATGTAAACCAACTTTGTTTGCCTAAACATGCTTTTGTCATTGCTTTTGTTTGCTTTTATTTTCTCTAGTTGACAATCAAGGCTCATGATGTCAGCTAGATTTTGTGTTTGTCTTTGAGCCCACCTTTTCTTTAAATAAATGATGAGATCATGCACTTTTTAAACAAGGTTGAGTGGTTACAAGGAATGTATCATAAAACGGTCAAAGATGAAATTTAAGAAAACGAACCAAAGCTAAACCCTGAAGTACAACCCTACCTCTGGATAGCATAATGAATTGCAATGGATAAATGGTAGAGTGGTCACTCTATAATCACCTGTAAATTTCTGTCAAGATAAGAAAAGAGTTTATTAATCTTAACAATGTGCATTTTTTTGAAAAATTCGTTTTTTTTTATTCCTTCTCTCTTTAAAGAGTTTATCATTGGTGGTCCCCTTTTGAGCCAGAACGAATTTCTTCTTTATAAAAGCCCAGACTAGGATCACACCCCCACACTAGGGGGAAACATAGATATTTCATGAAAAGTTTTACGTGTTTGAAACGGGATGAAAGCTTGTAGATTTGAAAAAAATAAATGAATTGCATGGATAAATGGTTGAGTGGTCACTCTATAATCACCTGTAAATTTCTGTCAAGATAAGAAAAGAGTTTATCAATCTTAACAATGTGCATTTTTTTTGAAAAATTCGTTTTTCTATTCCTTTTCTCTTTAAAGAGTTTATCATTGGTTGTCCCCTTTTGAGCCGGAACAAATTTCTTCTTTATAAAGGCCTAGACTAGGATAACACCCCCACACTGGGGGTGTCGCACGTGTCGACGTAGCGGCGATCGTCCACCCTCAATGTAATGGATATATATCTGGTAAATGTGGGGAGACAAGGAATTATTTGTCTCTTAGCGGTGAGAAAATGGAATGGGAGTCGCCACCTAGTATTTTCGTCACTAGGAACCCTAACTGGTCTCAGAGATCGGGTACGGAGACTGATTGCGTAAAGGGAAGGTATTAGCACCCCAAATACGCCCTACCTAAGGTAAGCTGCATTGTTTTATTGTCTAATGAAAATCTAATGTCTTTATCATGTTGGTCCGTCTATGGTTCAAGAAAAGCCCTCCTTAGTAAGGAGGTTCTTATCTTATGGGGGTGAAACTTAACCGGTCTAATGTCTATAAAAGAACTACCTTTTTTTATATCAGGAATACGTTTTATGTATAAATTCGTAATCCCAGATATTAAAACAAAACAAAATAGTTTTTTGATTTTTTTTGAAATATTGGCCAAGTTCTCATGACTTTAATAAACTGGTTATTAAAGCCAAAATGCATGCTAAAATAACATATATTTTTTTGTTTTCTTTGTTGTATAAAAATATAAAACTTTTTAGTTTTGAGAGACTTGGCGTATGCATGAAAACAAAAGTTTTTTTTTTCTTGAAAACCGGGTATTTTTAATACCGGATTTGTGTTTTTAAGATATAAAAATACAGACCAATATTAGTCGAAATGACGTAGAAAAATCGGTGGGAAAATCACAATTTCAAAAATATATATAATAAAAAAAACACAAAAAAAACAAAAAAAAGGAGAAAAGAAATAAAATGAAATGGACTGGGCTGGGCTGGGCCTGTATTGGCCCAGCCACAAGGCTGGACTCAGCCCAGCCGCGTGGGCTGGGCTGATGTTCTTGCCCGCCTGAAACAGGACTGGACTCAGCCCAGCCGCGCAGGCTGATGTTCCAGCCCGGAGCAAAAAGGGGCTGGACTCAGCCCAGCCGCGCGGGCTGGGCTGATGTTCCAGCCCACCAGAGAAGGGAAGAAACCCGGCTGGGCTGATGTTCCAGCCCACCAGAGAAGGGAAGAAACCCATGTAGCCGGTCACTGTGCGCATGCACAGTTACCGACTAATTATTGTCTTCTTGCATGCAGAACGTGCACAGTGCACGTTCTGCAGGCAAGAAGATGAATTAGGACCGGTGGCTAGGGGGGAAGAAGAAGATTACCTGAGGCGGTGATATCGGGCGGTTGAGCTGGCGATGATGGTGGTTGTTCTCGGTTGCGCTGCGGTGGCGATGACGGTGAGACCCAGTGACAGTAGCGGCGCTTCTTCTCCACTGTGCAGAGACACCAGTCGGCGTTTCCTTCCCTGCCGGTTTTTCCTTTTTATCCTTTTTCTTCCTTCTCCCCGACTGTCTCTCGCAGTTTTCTTGTCGATATCCCCGGTTTTTTGGTTCCTCTGTTTCGGTTGTTCCTCTCTCTCTCTTGGTCGGTTTCTCTCTGTTTCGGTTTCTCTCCCCGTTTGCTGTCGTTCTCTCCTTTCTCTGCTTTTTTTCCCCTCTCTAGTCTTCTGCACTCGGACGGTATTTATAGGGGCAGGGGGAGCGGGAACGACCCTGCCCCGTCCCATCGCTGCACATGGGGCGCGAAGCCGCCGCTCTACCTTGTCACAGCACCGGCTGAGACGTCCAATGGGGACGTCGCTTGCAGGACACGGCCTCTCTGTCTTCTCATCATGAGGAGCTGCAGGTGGCGTCCTGTTTTGGCTTTAAAGCACGTGGGAGGAAGAGACAAGGGGAAGAAAACAAAACTTTTCTTCCCCTGCTGCACGCCCAGGGGAAGAAGAAGAAGAAACAGTGTCGCCTCAAAACGGCACCGTTTCGTCCC
>Ga0325403_1007785_pt1 | contig 10249 bp, 7 predicted proteins | sample PopdelMetagenome_19_FD_205665 | JGI IMG/M metagenome (GOLD analysis project Ga0325403, IMG submission 205665) | Populus deltoides microbial communities from Bellville, Georgia, United States - Xylem-PdKOR-R4 | ecosystem: Host-associated > Plants > Phyllosphere > Stem > Wood/Secondary xylem...
TGTACTCGGACACGTTCCCCTATAAGTGCATGTTAAGCAATGACATAAATTAAAACGACTGAGTATACCAATTCAATAATTTTTACTTAAAAAAAATCTTCAACCTTTTGTTTCTGTTATCGTGTTGCCGACCTGGCACTATCCTAGCCCCCTCCCAAGAATAACCTACAGCCCCTTAACCGTTTGATCTCATGCCCGCCCGCCTACTATACGGAAATCTCAACGCGTGCAATCCACGCGACGCATAGGCGGGATCGTACCCGCTTGAAACCTCTCCTTCCATCTCTAGAAACACGCTTTTCGCATTTGGGCAGATGCCAGTCCCAAACCAACAACAAAAAAAATTCCCTCCTCTCGCTTTACCCTCACTCTCTTTCCACTAAAAAAATCTTCAAATCCTCTCTTCTCCAGCTATTCAATGGACGAATCTCCGCTTCAACTCGTTTCCGAAGTCGGCGACCATCTCGGTCGACACGCTCGGCCCAACAAGGACTTCCTTGTCAAATCGCTCCGTGTATGCGTATTTTCCCTTTATTTTCACGAAAAAAAATTCCTCGCAATAACACAAAAACCCTTGGTTTTGTACTGACTCGATTTTGTTCACTGTAGTCGTTTTATTCAACTGTTTTGAGTAATTCACTTTAGAGAATTCGGGCTTGCTTCCAGTTTCTCTAAATATTTCGAATTCGCCTTTTCTTCATGTTTTTATTTTTTGAAAAAGTTGAAATAACGTGTGAGTTTTCTCACATATATTATTTGTTTACCCGTTAATACTAGTATTGTTACGGAATCGGGATCGATTAATTTATACCTTTTATTTTTTTTCTATTTAATAATCACTTGCTGGTTCTCCAAGAAAATAATGCTGATATGTAATTATTATTTTTTGTCTATTTTGAAAATTTCCGGTACTGAATCAAATCTGATTTTGATTTTCTTTTTAATTTTTGAAAGTAACGTGTAATATATGAGATTTTCTCTGCACATCATTATATATTTATTTGTCAAGGTTGTTTAGATTTGGTTAATTTTAATAATTTTTATTTGTAGCAAGCTGCAAATGCTTTGTCACAAATTGAACAGCCTTTGGAAACTTTTAAAAAGGCAGAAGCTACAAAGAAGTTAGAAGCTGCTATAAAGCCCTTGAGGAAGTCTATTCTGAAGCACTATCTTATTAAGCATACTGACAAAGAAGTCAAACTTTTGGTGGCAATCTGTGTCAGTGAAGTGTTTCGGGTCTTGGCACCCGAGCCTCCTTTCGAGGACAAATATCTGAGGGTAATGAGACTCTTTCCATGTTCATACTTGTGTTTTAGCATGTTATCTCAATTTCTGGATGCTCTTCTTTACGTGCATCTGTGTGCTTGTGAATAGAAGTAAAATGCATCTGCATGTTTGCAATTGTGCTGACATCTCTTCAGAATATCGATAAACAATGAATGCGACTGACATTGATCCGGTTTTCTTTTCGAAGGATATATTTATACTTTTTCTCAACATGTTCAAGGAGCTCAGTGATACTGCTAGCCCACACTTTTTGAGGAGAGTTAAAGTATTGGAAACTGTGGCACGTTGTAAATGTTGTGTGATCATGCTGGATGTCGACTGCCACGATCTTGTTCTTGAAATGTTCAAAATTTTTTTCTCTTCTGTGAGGTTAGAATGCTCTCTCTTTTCTCTTTTCTCTGGTTTTTTTTTGTATTTGTTAATTCAGTCAACATAATTGAAAATAGCGTGCTTGATTTATTCTCTATGGTTTTCTTTTTCCTCTTTTTTTCTCCCTTTTGGATCTTAACTATGTGCTGTGAAGCAAACTTGGTTGACTAAAGCTGAAGATGTTGAAACTCTCAATTAAAGTTACATAGTACAGCACCTCCTTGTAATGAATACTTATTGATAGTGTCACCTCAGAGCCTAGACACTCCGTGTTTAACTAGATCAAGTATATGAAATCAAATTTTCTTTCCTGCACTGATCTCGTTACCAATATATGTACTTCCTATCTTTTTAACCTGGGTCCTTTGCTCATCAACTTCCAGTCAATACTTACGGTATGACCATTTGTGGATATTTTTTCTTTTATTGTAAAAATTTGATCAACCATTGAGTTTTGGAGGGAAATGAAGTCATATAATTGAGGTTGCTTGTTGTTTGCATGTAGCTCAGGTACTTTTTTTAGTTTTATGATAATATGTTTCGGCCGTTTGCTGTTTTCCTTGCCTTTATTGCTAATGCAGCACTATTCATGGCACTGTATTCTGCCTTTGTAGGGAACATCACCAGCAGTCTTTGATTGATGAGATTCTGTCTATAATGAAACATGTTTTAAACGAGGAGGCTTCTCAAGCACTCTTGGATGTGATTTTGCTGAATCTTATAAAGGAAGGAAAGGTAAGTATTTGTACAATATCTTGTTTTGGTTCATACAGCTTGCAGCGATTATTTCTCGTGACAAACTTGTTAAATGTCAAATTAGATTTAGACCACTGATTTTTGCTTGTACAGTGGACAAATGCATGGAATTTATATGTTAGATCTAACTTGACCAGTTCTTTCTTTTTGGGTTTTGAATGTCTTTGACGGGCATTTCTTGAATGGAGCAAATAGTCCAACCGTGTAAAAATTCATGCCTGAAATCTCGCCAAGGGTTTGTGATTCATGGCTGAAATATATAAATTACTATGACAGGAAATCTATTTGTTATGCCTTAAGTATGGCTTAAATTCGTGGACCTCTTCTTGCACTAGCTTGAGGCTTTGGGTTGGATGTTTGAACATGCAGTATTTGCTCTCTTGACTAGGCCTATCAGTTACTGGTTTGGTAGCAAACTGTCTAGCTCTAACATTTGGATTCATCTGAAATCCTTTCTGCTTTGGGCCAATTCCTGATGCCTGACTTCATCATCCCCCCTTCCCCTTCTGTTTTTTTCCCCACAGGCTGCAACTCCTGCTGCATCTCAGCTTGCTGCATCTGTCATCCAAACTTGTGAAGAAAAGCTTGAACCTTTTGTTTGTGGGTTTTTAACATCTTGTTTCTTAGACAGAGATGCTGTTGAGAGCGAGCTTAAGGAATTTTACCACGAAATCCTTTTTAAAGTTTTCCAGTGTGCTCCTCATATGCTTCTTGGTGTCATCCCCAACTTGACTCAAGAGTTACTGGTACGACATCTTCCTCTAACTCATTTATCCTAATCTATCATAGCATTGCATCTTCTTTTTGAAGGTATATGACATCTCACTTTTATCACATGGGCTGAATATTGCGAAGTTTTTCCATGTCTTCTTAAAGGAACATTTGTTGTTTTTCCTATTACCAGCAATGTACCCTTATTTGTTCTGTTTCTTTTCCTCTTTCCTTTTGGAAAGTTATCCTCTGATCTTCATTAAAATAAACTTTGAATTCTATTGTCTAGACAGATCAGGTTGATGTCCGAATAAAAGCTGTTAATTTAATTGGAAAGCTCCTGGCACTACCCGAGCATCATGCTGTACAGAAATATCACAATCTTTTTGTAGAGTTCAAAAATAGATTCTCTGATAAATCAGCAGAAGTTAGACTTAGTGTTTTGCAGAGTGCTAAAGTGTGCTACATAGCCAATCCCTCTGGGAATGTATCACGTGAAATACTTAGTAAGTGATTCAGCAAGTGAGTTTGCTTGTCAATAAATAGGGTCTTTGAAATCTAATCTGTCTCATGTCAATGAATCAGCTGCTCTTGAAGGTCGATTGCTGGACTTTGATGATAGAGTGCGAACACAGGCTGCTGTTGTTGCCTGTGATCTTGCCAGGACTAACCTGAGGTTTTTTCCACCCGAACTAATATCAACAGTTTCTGAAAGACTTCGGGATAAGAAGGTAATTCTTCTTCAGAAGTTTCTGCTCACTTGAATGAAAGCTGTCAACTTATGTGGGAAAAAATCTGGTCTAACTCATACTTACTGTGCAGATATCTGTCAGAAAGAAGGCTTTGGAGAAGTTGCTGGAGGTATATCGAGATTATTGTATCATGTGTTCTGAAGGCCTCATGACAGCAAGTGATCACTTTGAACGGATTCCTTGTAAAGTCTTGATGCTTTCCTATGATAAAGATTGTAAGGATTTCAGGTCTGATCCTTCACTTGTTTTGACTAATTAATCCACCAATCTAAATTATGTTATTGGATGTAATATTTTATCTATATTCTCCAGGCCCCAAAACATGGAGCTTGTTATTGCAGAGGATTTATTTCCTGTCTTTCTTCCTGTCGAGGAAAGGACAAGGCGCTGGATCCAATTGTTCTCCCTTTTCACTTCTTCTCATGTGAAGGCACTGACATCTATATTATCTCAGAAGGGAAGGTATTGATAATGAGTGCTACTGTAATTAGGATAGAAATGGCTTTTTTTTACCATGTGTCTTTGTTTTCAGGCTGCAGACTGAAATGCAAATTTATTTGGCACAACGGAAGAAAGAGAAGGTATAAACTAGAGCATTGTGGCTGATACTGAGAAGCTTTTGACAATTTCACTTGCTTGTCCATTTTGATGAAACTTTAGTAGATCAAGTGTCTGAAACTTTCATGCATATCGGATTAACGTGATTGATATAAAGTGCACATATGCATGCAAATTTTTTTTTGTACTTCTCACTTTTTGACCTGAGTTTTTTGTATGAATGGCTAGAGTATGACTTTTATTATTTGACTTTTGTTAAATGTCAGAGTGCTCAGTAGCACAGCTTCATGCATTTTTGTTTATTAATTCTTGGTTGTGATAATTGTTTTTTTATAAATACATATTGCAGGACAGCAGTTCAGAAGAAATGGAGAGGAGAATAAAAAATTCATTTGTGAAAATGTCAGCATCCTTTCCAGATCCTTTGAAAGCAGAAGAGTGCTTCCATAAATTGAACCAGATGAAAGATAGCAAGATTTTCATTGCACTGGAGCAATTATTGGATGATCGAACAATTAAAAGTGCCCAGCAAACTAGAGTGTGTAGTTCACTTCTCTTCCTTCTCTGGTGTAATTGAAAGAAAATATCAATCACAATACAACTTATGTCCTGCCTTATTTATTATTACCATCAACTATCTTTCTGTATTGTTGTCACATGCTATAAATGCTTCTATTGATTTGCTAAAACAAAGGATCTTAGTGAGCTGGGTCAATTTTATAATGGTTGTCTTGAATTCTTTGCATCTTCATCTTAAAATGTTCCATACTATGCGAGAATATAATTTTGCTTCTTGCTAGAGACTTCGAGGTGAAACTTAGTCAGGTTTCAGGTTTTAGGTCAACCGTGTCATGTTATAAACTAGAAAATATTTGCTCCAGTTACAGAAGCCCAATACACTCGATCTTATTCTCAATTTTGCTAAAATAATGTGAAAGGCACTCATTTTTTCTTTAAGCTTCACACCTATCTTATCAGCACTACTGGATCAGACAGGGTGCACTTTACTGATTCTTGCTGCTCTGTACTTAACTTCCTTTGCCGCCATGATTTCAAGTTTTTACATTGTTGTAACTTTCTAGTCCTATTGTATGATGAGCGACTGTTTTTTGTGTGTTTATGTGCTCATCTTACTACTGTTTTCTTCTATGGTTTGAGAGTTCTATGCTAATGGAGGTGAGTGTGGCTTTAATTTGATGGATGTGTCATTTTCCTTTAATAAGTCCTATTCATGAGCTTACTTCAATCTTTTTTATTTGTGAAAATATATAACGTGCTTCCCTTCCTATTTTAAATATTACCTAATTTATTGTATATTACACGCTCTTTTTCTCAGGATAAATTTCTGAAAATGATAGGAGACAAGCATCCACATTTTGAGTTTCTACAATTACTCTCCTCAAAATGCTCATTTAACATATTCAGCCCAGAGCATGTTCAATATATTTTAGATCATATCTCCAGCAGTGGTTTTGAACAACATCTCAAGGCCTCTGCTAAATTGCTTCTGGTAAGGATAATTGCATTTTAGATATGTATAAAGCTCCCTTTTTCCTCCTTTTGTTTTTCAAGTGGTGATGAAATGGCATTAAAATGCTCTGTTGGGATATGAGATCCAAAAATTAGACAAAACTGATGGCAAATTCTTGCCCACTGGACTGTGAACTCTTCCAAAATTTACAATGGTTGGAAATAATCAAGTTTCTTGATGAAAACAAAATTTGTTCTAAATGTTTTTTTCTCAAATTTTATAGGTGGCTGCATGGGATTGCGAAATGTTTTTCACTCCTTTAGATTAGAACACCTCGACTTTGAGATTTAAATATTTGAATTTTATTTAAGTGGTTGTCAATGTTCAGGCAATCTTCTGAATGATTGTTAAGCTAAGATGATATCACTTTAGAATTTACTTAAGGAACACATTTGATCTACTAGCTTGTCACACACTAGCATTTTAGTCCCTACTTCAACAGAAGCTTCAGAGTTACTTGGTGCATCAATATGCATTTTTCTTTACAGTGGTGGTAGCAGCCTTGGAATAGGATTTGATTTGTGGAAGCAGTCGACATATATTTTAATTTTAGAGCTTCTTTAGTGTTATAATAGCAATGCTAATGATGCTCAAATTAGAGCTTCTTTATCATATAAATTTTCATTTTCCTTTACTGAAAATCCAGTTCAATCAATATAACTGACACATTGCGTAATATAGGCTATTATTAGTGTTTACCCCTCTTTTATGCGGGGTTTGGAAGAGCAGTTTCAATTGCTGTTAGAAGAAAACAATTCAATTAATGATACACTGGTTGAAGTCTTGGCCAAAGCAGGCCCTCATATTAAAGCCAAATTCAGGTAACTTCACTATGCTTTATGATGATATTGGGGCTACATTTCATTTTGTAAGCAAATGTAACTTTCCATCTGTTCAAAATCTGGATCAGAAATATAGGGCTGTTTGGGAGTGTGGTAGCGGTTGCTTTTCAAAGTGTTTTTTGCTTGGAAATGCATCAAAATAAAGTTTTATTTTTGACATTAACATATCAAAATAATTTGAAAACACTAAAAAAAATATTAATTTGAAGCAAAGGAAAAAATAAAATTTTTTTAAATTTTTTCAAAAGCATTTTTGAAACATAAAAACAAACAGGCCTATGTGGTCTATGCTGATTGTATTCTTCATGCTTAATCCAAGTGAATGTTTTTGAGGGAGGTGTTAGTTATTCCTAGTTGGTATAATAGTGAATGACTTAGGTTGTTTTATAATGATTTAAAAAAAATATTAATTTGAAGTAAAGAAAAAAATAAAAAAAATTTAAATTTTTTCAAATGCATTTTTGAAACACAAAAACTTGAACGCTATTTCATTCAATGTTGTCAATATGCGTTGAGGTGCTTGCCTAGGCACTCTAAGCGAGGCAAGGCGAGACCCCAAAGCACAATTTAACTAGGCGTTGCCTAGGCACTTGCCTGGAGTGCAAGCATTGTCGGGTGGTGAAGCAAAACACCTAGTCAAAATATATGTTCCTTTTCCCTTTTTTTAAGTGGTATGTGTTTTGATCAATTTGCCCATATTCTTTCTATACACCACCAAAAATAATTTAAGTGTATATTTTTAAAATTAAAGAGTAGGGTTTAAAAAGAAAAAAATGAGTTGGAGGCACATTTGGCAGCCACGCTTTTCCAAAGAATTAGGTACATCTTTTTGTTTGTTTTTTCTTCATTTATTTTCATTCATCCTTTTCTTTCAGTCTCTCTCCATCTTATTTCTCGTTTACCTATCTTTTCTCTCACTTTAAATATCCATGGTGTTATGTTGCCAAAAAATGTTACTTTTTTTTTTTTAATAAAAGAACATTTTCTCAAATCTCAAGTTCATCACTTAACAAACTTCACAACTGAATTTTTTTTCTTGCCGTGTTTGCTTTTTCTTAAACTTCAATTTTTTTTAATCAACTTAGTTTATTTCAAACTTCACAGTATTTTGAGTATCACTTCGATTTTCTGATCTTAATTTATAACATATATATTTGTGATATATATATTAAATTTATACATATGATTTTTTTAATTTATCGCATATTATATTGCCTTGGTTCGTTTGGGCAAGCACCTAGCGCCTCAGGCATTTTACAGGCTTGGTGCCTTTTAGAGCCTTTCGCCTTTGACAACACTGATTTCATTTGACTCTTTGTTCTCCATGCAGCGAGTTTTATCCATTGTTGGAGAGAATATGCCACAAGGGAACTCGTTTTCAGTCGAAGCATGCTGTTTCTGCAATTGCTTCATTGGTTGGTTCTTCTGATGAGTTCATTTTCTCAAAACTTTGCAAGGTGTGGACTCCCAGCTTCTCTTTATTCCTGTTTTTTGTATCCATACTTTAAGCTATTAGCTGCTGTCTCATTGCCTACTTTTGATGCCTTTTAAAAAGAAAAGATGACAAGACAATCTTGTTTGCATGATGCTGTAAGAAGATTATTTCCTTGAGTCTCGATGCCATTCTGGGTCTATTGTAACTCAATACCGAATTAGCGCAGCCCTTGTAATATGACAAGATTTCTCATGAATTATCCAATGGCTCCGGCTACCTTAGGCTAGAACAATACACAACATAAGGCGCTATATATTTTTTTTTTTTGGGGGGGGTTATTTCCTGGTTTCTTAGGACAAGAACTATTTATTTTTCATACAATTTGACACTGACATTCACAAAAAAAATCTTTGAACTCTCTGATGCATATTGGATATCCTATAATTTGAAATTCTTTTCTTTTATTCTGTTTTGGGACCACTTTCTTTTTTCTATATGGTGAATGCCCATGTTTGATTTCACACACTTGCAATATTGCACATGTTTACCAATTTTTGTTCATATTAGAGGGAGTTTTGATTGGGTAATCATGAGGTGGTTGATTGTTAGTGTTGGGGGGGAGGGGGAGCTAGGTTCAATACCCACCATGGAGGGATTAAATCTTAAGCACCAAAGTAGAGGCGGGGTTCTAACTTGGCCACCCTCTTGCATGGGGTGTAAACAAGTTCAATTTCAAGCAAACAGTAGGAATTGAACTTTTGATCTCTTGATAGAAGCCAAGAGGCCACTACCATTGAGCCAAATTGGGGCCAAGCAGGAATTCAATGTATTCCCATTACAAAGTTTCATGTCGGTGTTGATAGTTTCACTTTATATTTATTTATTGTTTGTCCTTTTAACAATTTGGTAAGCTTCACTTCTTTAGTGAAACTTGATTGGAAGGAACAATTTTTTATTTTTTTCAATTTCCTGGGGGATTGAGCAACTTCAATCCTTTTTTCTTGTACATCACAAATGAATGTCTTTTGTTACAGCATGAATAATTCCTTATTGTTAGTGTTTATCTAAATGTGTAGTATTTTCTAATAAATATGCACTTGTTTTTTTGATTATCATGGCTATTTTCCATCTTCACAGGAACTTGTGGATTCTCTGTATAGTGGGCTGAACACCCCAACCATATTGCAGTCCTTGGGCTGTATTGCGCAACATTCTGTTTCAGCATTTGAAGCTCAAAATCAAGAGTTTAGATCATACATATTTGGAAGAATTTTTCAAGTAATATAAGCAAGATAAATTTATCTTCATCTAATATTGTTTATCCAGAATAAAGCAGCAAAAAGAAATTTTGCATAACATCTCATGTACTGTGTGAATTTGTGTGGAATGTTGTGGCACTTAATGTGGATTCTTTCTTTGTAGGCGGAATCATCTGAAGATGAACCTTCAGCTGACGAGACTTCTGAGTGTTGTGATTCTTGCAAGCTGAAGGTGAGCATTATGGAAGGGAAATTTCCGACAGAATTATCAGTCTAAAGTGCAAATATGACAGTGATTTTCTGTGTGAAGACTGCTTTAAACCACTAAATTTAGAACTTATTCCCTTGAGTCTTAATTGGTTAACTGACAAACCATTAAAGTGTGAGTATCAAGCAATTTTGGTACAAGGGAGGACTGACTAGATTCCTCTGATCGCTAAACAACTTTAGTGCTAGCATATCTAATATAGATAAGAAAATTAGCGGTTGTACCAGAAGCTAAAGTTGAAATCGGAAAGGTCAACAAGTGTTGAGATGAGATTCCAAATCTTGTAGTTTGTTCAGTTTCTCTGCTCTAATGATATTGCTCCATGTTTCAAGTATTAGTTAATTGGATTTTTTTTTGTTTCATTATTAATGATGTTGGATCTTATAATAAGTTGCCATGATATGATTGATTTTGCAAAGCTATGAAGAAGTAAAACCTCCAAGATAAATGAGTAGTTTCTTGGATACATTTAACTTGAGCA
>Ga0325403_1007786_pt1 | contig 10248 bp, 8 predicted proteins | sample PopdelMetagenome_19_FD_205665 | JGI IMG/M metagenome (GOLD analysis project Ga0325403, IMG submission 205665) | Populus deltoides microbial communities from Bellville, Georgia, United States - Xylem-PdKOR-R4 | ecosystem: Host-associated > Plants > Phyllosphere > Stem > Wood/Secondary xylem...
CTGTTCACGTGAACAGTGCAATTCACGCTTGAACAGTGTGTGCTACACTGTTCATGCTAATTAAATTTAGCGTGAACAGTGTCCACAAAGCAGCAAAATGCTGCTTCTTCCTTTCCTGCGTCTCGGATGCGAAAAATCGTGGGGCCCATACACAGTAAAATGTGTTCTTTTTGTTACCAAACGGGTTGCATCTGCGTTTTAAACAAAACGCAGACGCAACCTCGTTGGCAAACAGGTTCTAAACCATTGCTTTTATACGTGATCATGGCACACGAGTGAGCTAGATTGATAGTATGTTTGGGGTTATGATTGTGTTACCGATTTAAAGTATTTTTTATTTAAAAATATATTAAAATAAAATTATTTTAATTTTTAAAAAATTATTTTTTAATATCAACACATCAAAAAATATAAAAATATAAAAAAATTTTAAAATTTTTAAAAACACAGTTTGTATATTCTTATCAATCTGTAAATAAAAAAAAAATTGATTTCATTAAGCACAAGCTCTTGTGGTCTGCAGCACACATCTTGAAACAACTTGCTCGAAACGGTCAAGAAATATTTTTCAGGTAGAAAACAAGAATAAAATCTGTGCGGGGTTTACGAACGTTTGGTCAAGTATTTCTGTAGTGGCGTGGTCCAAAATCCCCAGATGAGTTGGAGTGGACAGTATATGTCACTGTTTCTCACCGCAAATGGACTTGAGAACTATGGACATAGATCATATCAAATATCATTTTCACACAGATCAAGCGACAGCTATCAATAATTGTAGTTGAAAAAAATAAAAATGCCAGACTGGAAATTCCAACGAGTCACGAATTGCAAACAATAATATCTGCCTGCTGTTCACGGAATTAACGAGAACAAAATTATTTGTTTTTAGAAATAAAACCCTCTGAACACCAATCTAAAGTTCTCAAGCCACGTTACTTGGCAGGAAACATTTCCTTCGAAAAAACCTTTCAATGATGTTCGTCGGTAAAATTTAGGGTGTGTTTGTAATAATAATAAAAGTAATTTTTTATAGTATTTTTTATTTAGAGATATATTAAAATAATATTTTTTAAATAATAATTAAAATAATTTTAAAGCACTAGATAATAACTTTAATAAAAAATTAAAACTAAAATTTCATGAAACTCTAGTTACACGGTGGCGGCATTTGTCAAATGGGCACTTTAAACATTTTTTCCAGCATAGGACAACCCGTTCTTCGAATTAGATCAATCCAGTACCCTAGCTGTTTATTTGAAAGCTCTCCTTCCTTAATGATAAATAACACCAGTACTAACAAGTTTTGTCGCCTAAAAGTGCCCCAGACGATGATTTCCTCCCCCTTGATTTCTTCAAGCAATTCTCTATGGTTTTTTTTTCCTAACAAACTTGATTTTGAATAAAAAAAATTTTACCAATTTTTTTGATAAATTTTTTAAATTAATATTTTTTTTATAATTTTTTATTTAAAATTAAATTAGTTGATAGTTAGTTTTTTTTATTGAACTCAAATATTTCACAGATTGTGAGTTTTAAAATATTATATCGGGTTTAAGAGGTATACCCGTGTTAGGTTGCTAGTTTTTTTTTTCATTTTTCCAAGCTAATTTTTTTATAACTTTTTTTTAGATTTTTTTTATTTTTTATAGTTTGCCTCCTATGAAATTAGTCTTGAGTTCATGACCAGAGTCATCAATTTTAAAAGTTAACGTGGGTTGTTTTTATTTTTTTAGATCCTTCTTTTTTAAATTTATTTATTTATTTAAATGTCAACTTTTAACATCTAATTTATTTAAAAATAATCTTTCTATTTTTTCATTTTCCTTTGTTTTTTTATGTATTATCCCAATTTCATGCCTGTTATTGCGAGGTTTGCAGGTTAATTTATTTTTTTCCCGTTGCTATAGGGCTACTCCCGAATTCATAATCAGTTTTTTTTTTAAATTGAACTATTTTAATTTCATCGTTCAATATTTGATTTATTTAAAATTTATCACATTTTTTTATTTCATTTCTATTAAGCTATTCTCCTTGTTTTTTTTAATATTTTTTTGCAATTTTATCTTTCATGGTTCTTTTTTCCTATCAATTTTGATCTCTGTTATTTCTATTTTTTTATCTTTTTTTACTTGACAGGTATTTTAAATTAATATTATTTTTCATAATTTTATCTTTCAAAATTAAACTGGTTGTGAATTAAGCTTAGTAATTCAACCCAGTTCAAGAATTTCATGATTCTTATGCTCACGAGGTTTGCACGTTAACTCGAGTCAACTTATATTTTTCCACTGATTTTTTTTGAATTAATTTTTTATTATTTTTTCCTTTTACATTAAATTATTCGATAACCGAGTTTCGTGATTTTATTAATTTTGCTTTCAAACATGATCACTTTGGTATTATTACTGGGTCAAAGATTTTACATCTTGACCTGAGTGGGCTCATGTTGAGTTTTTTTACCTTTTTAAAATAAGTATATATATTTTTATGTTTTATCCTCTAATATTTTTTTAGAGGTTGAGTTTTATCTTTTTCTTCCTAAAGTTATTATGCTATCATTTGATTTATTAGTAATTAGTATTTAAACTTTTTTTCTTGTGTTTTTTTTATTTGAGATTATCTCGATTGTATATCTATGGTTGTAGAGTTTGCGAGTTAACCTGATTCTACTATTTTTTTTGTTTTATTTTCTAGTTATGCCCTTCAATATTAAATTGTTTTACAATCTAGGTTAATTTAAATAAAGTTCTTTTTACTTTTTTTGATGTTATTTTTTTTATTATCATTGAATTTAATAATTATATCATTTAAATTATCAATTAAATCACTATTTCGGGTGTTAAATTGTTTTTCCTTGGTTTGTTTTTAACACGGGCAACAAATTTAGCTAAACCTCCCAAAACTTTCTCCTTGCAGCCGCAAGCTCACGAAATGTAAAACTAAAGAGCCCCATCCTAAGACTCTGATTCTTCCCATTTTCGGCACCCCATTATTAAATATAAGAATCCAATTAATTAACTACACACAAAAACAAAGCTTACAAAAACCAAATTAAATCCCCCCCAAAAATAAAATAAAATAAAAAATTTACCATTTACATTAAACCTTGTTTTTTGGCAACCAAAAAATCCCACACCTTGTACTTATCAAAATAAATAAATAAACAAACAAAAAAAACAAAAACAAATGGGAGATAAAATATACCGAGGACCCAAAAGAACATCGGGAACTAGATCGACGGGTGTGTTCAATATCAATCTTAATTTCATTTCTATGTGGGTTTATGCAATGAACTTAGTCTAAATTAATAAATCTCAGAAGAGATTAAAAAAAAAAAACTATAACTACTAATTACAGTCCATTTTAAGATAAATTAAAAGAGAAAATTGAAGATTATCTTAGATTTCAAGATCTAGAATTGATAGATCGGGTTTTCGATCAAAAGGGAAGAAAGAGAGAGGGAGACACGGGGAAGATGAGAAGGTGCGATTGCTGTCAAAAAAGAAAAAAATAAAGGTTTACAATCAATAGATTTAAGGTGATCTCTCAAGTGTCAGCAAGGAGGGAGACAGATATGCCATGCGGCTGCTGTCAAAGAAAAAAAGAAAAAAGAAAAAAAGAAAAAAAATGTTTCGGGGTCAGGGAGAGTGATTTTTCTAGTTTTTAGATTAATTTCTTTGATTTTTTCTCTTAGTTTAGTGTTTTTAGTTATTTTTTTTTGGTTTTTTTGGCTGGCTGACTTTTGTTGAACACCTCCACGCAACACTACCTGCCTTTTCATTGGTGGAAAGTTGCAGCCTTTGTTTATACTGCCACCAGAGACAACAACAAAAAAAAAAAATACAGGAAAAGAAAAAAACTGAGGAATAGAGGAGGGCACCATTGTAAGAGCAGGCCCCTCCTCCCATCGTCCATTTGCCATCGATGAGACAACAAAAAGAAACCAACCAATCAAACGTGTGAATCCTGCTGTACACCCACCCACACACACCCATCTCAGAACCCTCTTACCTCCAAAACACCAAACTTCCTTTACCTCATTTCGCTAAAAAAAGATCGTCGGTCATGGCCTAAAATCAAACCAAAACCTCTCTCTTTCTCTCTCCATCCCTCAATAATCTCTCGCTGTCATCGCAAAAAATCCCAAAAAATGGCCTCTCTCTCTGGCCTCTGCTCCTCTTCTCCCTCTCTCAAACCCAAGCAGTCTCTTTGGAAAACCACCCTTAATCCTCCCCTACTCAAAACCTCGCTCACATATCGAACTCGGACTCTACTCACTCCTACTCGCTCAATCGCTAGCGATATCCCCGCCGATTTATCAAAAACAAACGACAAACTTCCGAACAAGCCTAAACAACTCGGACTAGAAAAAGATCCTAATTCTCTATGGAGGAGATACGTTGACTGGCTCTACCAGCACAAGGAATTAGGGTTGTATTTGGATGTGAGTCGGATCGGTTTCACGGACGAGTTTGTTTCGGAAATGGAGCCCCGATTCCATAAGGCGTTTAAGGACATGGAGGAATTAGAGAAGGGCGCGATTGCCAATCCTGATGAAGGGAGAATGGTTGGGCATTATTGGTTGAGGAATTCAACCTTAGCGCCTAATTCGTTTTTGAAAACTCAGATTGATAAGGCTCTTGATGCCGTTTGTGATTTTGCTGATCAAGTCGTCAGTGGTAAGGTTAGTTACGGGCTAATATATGTTTTTTTCTTCACTGGAGACTGACTATTAAGGTTAATTCAAGTACTTTTTGATACTTTTTTTTTTGCTGATTATAAAATGTAGATTAAGACTCCGGACGGGGGGCGTTTTACTCAAATACTTTCTGTTGGGATTGGTGGTTCAGCTCTCGGTCCGCAGTTTGTTGCGGAGGCATTGGCGCCCGATAATCCTCCTCTCAAGGTATTTCTAATAAGCCATTAAAATATGTTAGTTCTGAATATGCATTCTTCTATTCTATGCTATTGTCGTTGTCATCATCATCATTATCATTGCTGCTGTTCACATGGGGAGTTGCTTAGTGTTTGCTGAAATGCCATTACTTGTACTGCTGTGGGGGTTTTGTGTTACTTTTTAGAACCAAGAAAGCATGCATGCTGATGACATGACCTGATTGTCGTTTCTTTGCATGAAAATATTTTTTTTCCTTGTAAATGTCATGCTTTGAATGCGGAAGATAAATATTTTCTTTGTCTCCTTTCAGATAAGGTTCATTGATAATACAGACCCTGCTGGAATTGATCATCAGATTGCTCAGCTTGGACCCGAGCTGGCTTCTACTCTTGTCATTGTGATTTCAAAGGTCCATATGGACATACTGCTTCTTTCCTAGGAAGATGCAATTCTCTATTATTGTTATCGTTTTCTCTTCCCAGAAGTGTTTGTTACATTTTGCTACAAAGTAAGTTTGTTGCCAATGTAATGTTTTTGCCATTTCTTCTCAGAGTGGAGGAACCCCTGAAACTAGAAATGGTTTGTTGGAAGTACAGCAGGCCTTTCGTGAAGCTGGACTGGATTTTGCAAAACAGGTTTTGATCTCAGGTTCTTGTTTCTGCTTTTGTGATTTTCCCTTGCTTCTTATCAAGGGATTTTAAAATTTTTCTTTCACCACTAAATTGGAACTAAGCTGGAATAAAATGCTACAGCGTGCAGTAAACAATCTAGGTAATGCTCATTTTGTTATATTTCTTGATTTTTTATTCTATTCTTTGGCATTTCCTTGCATCTAACCCTTTGGCATGGTCAAACCTCCTTTAGACGAGTAAATTGCATTGACAGTGTCCCGGTATTAGTTATAATGATGATCAGTGCATGCAAGTGCCTGCTACGGTGCACTGTTCTAGTAGAGTCTTGTCCTAAGAACTGAAGTTTGTTGTCACTTATTATGGATTGTCTCACATGTTAATAACATAGCTTTCACATTTGCTGTCGCATACATCAATTATGTTAGAAGAACTGAGTCAGGGTTAGTGTTGAGCTGCTAACCTTGTTATTAGATCATTGATTGTGCTGTCCATTGTGAGATGGCAGTGTGAGATGCTAACTTGTCTGATTCTATTTATGTGACAGATGACTTTATTGATTTTGAATGATGAATATTTGACCTGTCTCTTAAAATTATAGGCTGCATTGTTTTTTAATACTGAAGTTGTTACTTCTGAATAAGATTTCCTTGTACTCTTCATGCAGTTTCCCTCTCCACTCTTTTATTTATGAAATTGTTGCATGTATTTGATGCAGGGTGTCGCTATAACACAAGAAAATTCATTACTAGACAACACTGCAAGAATTGAGGGCTGGTTGGCTAGATTCCCTATGTTTGATTGGGTGGGTGGTAGGACATCTGAAATGTCTGCAGTTGGCCTGCTTCCAGCAGCGCTTCAGGTAAATTACCGTTATTTTCAGAGTCTTAAGTGTTCATTTATCTTGATTTATTATACATGATTCCTTATGGGTGATCTTTCCTTCAGGGGATTGACATCAGAGAAATGCTAGCTGGTGCGGCATTGATGGATGAGGCAAATAGGACCACAGTGGTAAGTATTGATTCTTATATTTCTATACCATGAATTTGTCATATTTGATTTTTGAATTGCTAGTTGCTTGAACTTTTGAACAGTTTCTTGATTGAATTTAGTTAACTGTTTTGCTTAGAGGTTCCAAATTATAGGTGACCTGTTGGAACCTTGGAGAAAAACCATATTAATTTGCTCAGAGGTTCCAGTTTATTCGAAAATTCCGTGTCATCAAAACAGGATCCTTGCACTTCAGCTCATGCAATTCAAATATAAACAAGCGTGATTTATGGTGGTGGTTTTTAGGTATGCCTGGTGAACATTTTGGACAGGACTTTACAAATCTAGATGTTCATCCCCAACATTTTAAGTTTTGGAGGTTTCTTAAATAAGTTATAGACTGTTGTGAAGTTGATCTTTTTCAAATGAACCATGTAAGTTATTAGGATGATGAAAAATGTACGACAAGAAGGTGAAAAATGTGGATGTCACTCTAAAATACTATGTGGTCTAAGTATAATTGTAACTTTGCAGGGAATTTTCTGCTTCCGCCCCTTCTGTTGAGCAGGCTATGTAGGAGATAGATGAGTCATCTAAGGATATCATAAATGTAAATTTGGTGTAAAATGGATCTTGCATTAACCATCACTCACCTGTTCCAACCAAGCAGGCAAAAGACCAATTCATGCTTGCTGTTTCATCTTCTTCCTTTTATTGCTGCATAAATGGGATTGATCCAGTGGCATAGTCGAGGAGCTTTCTAGATGATTGCAATTAGGTTGCTTTGGAGTCATGGCCTGAAAATTCAGCCACGATATCCTTTTGCCCCTTCTGAAGTACTGCTGTAGTATTTAGTTCTGTGGGAGAGCTAATTATTTTATTTTGTGATTTCTATGAACATGCTCAGTTCTTTGTTTAGAGGTCAATGATTTATCTACTCTGCAGGTTTTACCTTGCTTGCCACTAGAAAGTTGCATGGTTAACTGTGGCTTGATGTCTGGTTTATTGTCTTAGTTTTATTTTCTGTTTTATATTTGTGCACTGCATTGGGATCATCCTTCTGATCAATACAGTTCTCCTCCAGCTTAGGAATAACCCTGCAGCTTTGCTAGCTTTATGTTGGTATTGGGCTTCTGAGGGGGTGGGATCTAAGGTACGGGTTCCTTTTAAATGTTGGCACTATACAAGTTATCAGAAATTCAAAACCAGTTATGAGAATTCAATTTTTTTTTTGCTTGTCCTTGCTTGTTTGCTTTCTGCAGGACATGGTTGTGCTTCCATACAAGGACAGCCTATTGCTATTCAGTAGGTATTTGCAACAGCTGGTCATGGAATCACTTGGAAAGGAATTTGATCTTGATGGTAATCGGGTATGTGCAATCAGTAAAAAATTATCAATTTTAATTGCCTTGTTGCGTTTTTTTCACCGAGTTTTTCATCTTGAAGGTTGCTGTTAGTTCAGTTTGCTTTATGATTAAAGCTTGTAAAAACATTTGATAGAGATATTTAATATTGCGAGAGTCGTTGCCTCTTATGTGAGGGCTCGGGGTGGCATCCCATCTGTGAACAGGGATGTCACTCGAGCTCTATAAACTGTTTCTCGCACCCTTTACCTATTGAATCCTCCCAGAATTTCCTAGGTGACGAGACTTTCTCTGATTTCTCAGGTAAATCAAGGACTTACCGTCTATGGAAATAAAGGGAGCACGGATCAGCATGCGTAAGTTTTGCTGATCATGTATAGTTTTCTATGATTTATTTGTTGGTGCTGTCTTACTGCGTCCTGATGCACACAGTTATATTTTTTTAGTTACATTCAACAACTGAGAGAAGGAGTGCACAATTTCTTTGTAACGTTCATTGAAGTGCTACGAGATAGACCCCCTGGCCATGATTGGGAGCTTGAACCAGGTGTCACATGTGGTGACTACCTATTTGGAATGTTACAGGTAGATGTGCAAACAAGAGACGGTATCTAAACACTAATAGTGGTTTTAGTTCTAGACGGTGGAGATGAGATTTCAGCTCCACTGATTTCCTTTAATAAATGCTCAAGATGCTCCCATCTAAAACTGATTTGGTTTTGTGTAGGGAACTAGGTCAGCTCTGTATGCCAAGGACAGGGAATCTATAACAGTCACAGTGCAAGAAGTGAACCCCAGATCTGTTGGGGCTCTTATTGGGCTTTATGAGCGGGCAGTTGGGATATATGCCTCACTTGTCAACATCAATGCTTATCATCAACCTGGTAAATACTGCTGTATCCTGTTGCCTATAAATCACATCTTATTCTAGAAATGAAGGTTATTATTGTGGCTGCTCTTGCTTGTCCCTCTAGACTAAGTGATCTTACTATACATGCATGCATATTTGATGAGTGATCTGTGTCTTACTAGTGTTAGTATCTACATCTAATTGCCATCCCAGGTGTGGAAGCAGGGAAGAAAGCAGCAGGAGAAGTTTTAGCTCTTCAGAAGCGGGTTTTGGCAGTGCTCAATGAGGCAAGGTAAGATATGACAATCTCACAATTGTACTCCCATTTGTACTTTATCTGATGTGCTAGTGCTATTGCAAAATCTACTTGCATGATGTTGTCTTTATGTGGAGGACTGTCCACCACCCCCTGCCCCCACTCACAAATAGCATGTGCTCAAACCAACCTGGCTATACAATTACTACCTTTTCCATCAGCCTAAATTGTTTATAGTAACAGTTCAGCTCCATGAGATTATGAAGGCCAGAAGAATGGTTCAACTTTGTTGTACTATTGGCTCCAAGGAACTCTCATTTGGATGAAAAGTAGTTCCCTAACCGTTTTTCAGCCAGACCTGAACTCTGACCTTTTGAACCGTCTAACTTTTGCTACTTTATATAACTTCTAATCTCTGTGCTTTCTTCTTTACTTTATTGGAAGTAGTTTTCCTTTTGCTGATTACAATCACGTTCCTCTGGTTTTTCAGCTGCAAACAGCCTGTGGAACCATTGACAATCGAGGAAGTAGCCGATCGTTGCCATGCTACCGAAGATGTATGTACAATAACCTCCTTTCAGCTTGCTTGAGCGATGAATGTTCAGCTAACACTTTTTTCTTTCTCTCTTTCCTTTTTTATCAAAAACTTTCCTTTCATTGGTTGCAGATTGAAATGATATACAAGATAATTGCACACATGGCTGCTAATGACAGAGCACTTATAGCTGAAGGCAGCTGTGGTTCACCGCGCAGTCTCAAAGTTTTCCTGGGAGAGTGTAATGTGGATGAGCTATTTGCCTAAATTAAAAACAGTGAAGATCATAACAAAACATGTCTTCAAGTTCGGAAAAAGAACTCCAATAAGCTGATTTTGAACTGCATGTATTACATGAGCTGAGATTTTTTTAAACCTTGAGCACTCATCAAAATAAAAAAGTTTCCATTGTCCTTGTGTGTTATTAGAACCACTGTCAAGAAAGTTGCCCCCTGTAAGAGGTATTTGTTTGGGATCAAGTGTCATTTGAAAGCATCTTGTATTATACCGGTGGTTTGCCCTCAAGTTTCAAGTGACCTAAATTCTCTGCTTTTATGCAAGATGTCCGGCAATATATTGAATAAATCTTATGATCTCGGGATAAATTGGAGAAGATATGAAAGAAAACCACTAGATAGGAGGGCAAGAAATTTGAAGGCAATGCCTATATTACCCGTATCAAGCAGTCACCTCTCTGGTGCTTTCAAATCTGTGCAGGCTGAAT
>Ga0325403_1007787_pt1 | contig 10246 bp, 9 predicted proteins | sample PopdelMetagenome_19_FD_205665 | JGI IMG/M metagenome (GOLD analysis project Ga0325403, IMG submission 205665) | Populus deltoides microbial communities from Bellville, Georgia, United States - Xylem-PdKOR-R4 | ecosystem: Host-associated > Plants > Phyllosphere > Stem > Wood/Secondary xylem...
CTTAGTTGTCAATTGCAACTAGAGAGAGAATCTAGAGAGAGATGTTCTCCTTCTTTTTAAAGTTTTCTCCTCGCGATGGTAACATGCAACTACTAAATCTTCGGTTGAAGCCTCTTTCTTCGTTGGCCACCTCTGGCCCTCTTTACATGGCCACCAATTGAAAGAAATTAGTGTCTCACTCCTCTTTAATTTAGTAGAAACGAAGCCATGAGGAGTCTCTGTACGATCTACCTTACATGACGACTATGCCTTTGGCATATCAAGCTCTCTTTGTCCCAGATCCCCGAACCCTCAAGCAGTTTGCAAGTCTCCTCGGCTTTGCAGAGGAAAAGGCTGATCGGTCTAGGGTTGTGCGTGTCCCACTTAAAATGTTCTGGTGGCAGATCGTTCAGATGACGACCATGTGGATGATGCCCTTTCCACCTTAAAGGATGCATTTGACGGCAGTTCGTCCAAGACCCCTGCCCTTGCCATGGTTCCGCCACTACTTGCATCAGGTATCTTCTCTAAATCTGTTGTAGGGATGTGGAGGGACTGGTCTTCCAAATCTGGAAGTGGTAGGAACTATCCTACCCCTCATTAGTGCTTTTTGTCGCTGTTTAGTTGAAGGGCTAACAAGGCCCTGAAACAACATGAGGTGGTATACCTCATGATTGGTCCGTTGGTCTCTTTGTTATTGTTCTATTGTCGTGGCCTGCTTTTTAGTAGTTTGTTATGTTTGTCTTCTGTTGCTACCTGCAATGTTGGTCTTCTTGAGCTAATGATGTAGGTGTTGGTCTTCTCTGCTTATTTAGTTGCAATTTTTGTTTGGCTTCTGTATGATACTCTTTGGTTGTGTTTTGTTAAGCGACTAGAAAGGATGGGTTCATAGGGCTATTATACGTTATCTCTCAGATGCTGGTGGTTACTACTACTGATTGTAGTGGTTGTTGGTGAGTAGAGGTTGCTATTGCCATGCCCTACTTGGCTTAGCTCTGTTAAATTTCAGTTTGGTGAAGGTTATCTCCTTGTGTTTGTTGTTTGTTGCTGGGTTTTATTTAGTTGAGGCTTGTTTGTTGTGGTTGTGCTGGCCTTATTGCTCATGGGATTGTTTTTGTCTCCAGATGCATGTCCCTGTTAGATATGTTAATTGTGGCTGCTACCGATCCTCTATGTTGCTGCTCCATGCAGTTTTGTTTGCTCAGCTTCATGTTCTGGGTATGTTGTGAGGGTGTGCCGGGATGAAAGAAATGCCAAGCTTTATTTTCTAGGATTTCTACTTCATGCAGTAGAGTTTGATGCTCTGGTTGCTGCTGGTTTTGTGCTCAATTCCTTGAAGCTGGCTTCTGGGTATTCTGGTTACTTTGTCTAATCAGTTTGGTCTACTGTTTTCAGCTTGATGTCTGCAGGCTGGTTTCTAGTTATTGGTCCATTGTTGTTTGTCTGCTGAGTTGCAGGTTCATGGATGCTTGCCTCTCAGTTAGGAACTTTGTTGTTGTCTACTGGCCTTGCTATGTCTAGTAGTGACCTGGTCATGAGCTGATCTTTTGTGTTGCTGCATTAGGTGTTGTGCCTGTTGTTTCTTGCTTTTGCTGCTTATGGGTTATCACCTAGTGACATTTCTGTCATTGGTTTGTTAATGGTAGTCGGTGTTGATGGGTGCTGCTTTTGCCCTTGGCTGTCCAGTCTCCCTTGTTGTGTTGAATGCTCTGCCTCCTGCTGGAGCTCCTGCATGCTGTAATGTATGATGTTGTAGGGCTGTATGGCACGTTGTTGTGCATCCTCTACTATTGTGATCACGATTGCTGATCCTCTAGGTCATTCAGTTATCCTCTTTATGGAAATTGACTTTGTCTACTTTGGTGGGCAGTGCTGCATTGCTGTTCAGTTTTGTTTTGCTATTCCAGCTTTGGCCTGATGCCTTTGTTCACGAAGCATGACAACCCTTTGGTCTTATTGGTTGTAAATCTGATTAGTTTATTTTTGGAGCTTGTTCCCTTATGTTCGTTTGATTGTACATGCTTGTATATTCTAACTTGCTGGTGTCCAGTTTAGTTTCATTTTGATCTATAAAATTTCTTACATTTGATCCAAAAAATAAAAAAGAATGTATTCTTCCTGATGACAAGGTTTGAGCTTTCTTCTTTCTTTTAAGAATTTTCTAATGGTAAGATTCTTTTCACTTTTCTTCTTAATGATAAGGTTTGATGATGATGATGAATTTTTTTTTTCGTGATTGCAGGATTGACATGTCCTTCCTGATTGTAGTGTTGACACTTGTCATTCCTAATGACTACATTTAACTGGATTTTATAATGACAAGGTTAAAACTTGGTGCTTCTTGATTGCAGGGTTGACCAGATAATTTCCGATTGCAGGATTTTGAAAACTCGGTGCTTCCTGATTGTAGGATTGACCTGAAAACTCTTTCTAATGACATGGTTGATCTTCTCATTTCCTTGAGAAATTGTTAATGGTAGGGCTTATCTCATCTTCTTTATGGCAGGCTTTTCTTGTTTTTCCTAGTGACAGGGTTTGAACTTTATTTTTCTTTGAGAATTTCCTAATAGTAGGGTTCTTCTTATTTTTCTTCTTGATTGTAAGGATTTCAGGTGGTAAGGTTGACCTCGTAATTCTCGATCTGAGGTTTTGAAAACCCGATGTTTTCTGATTGCAAGTTTGACCTGAAGACTTTTCCAGCAGATAGGGTTGATCTTCTCATTTCTTTCAGATTTTTCTAATGGTAGGGTTAATCTCATCTTCTTCCCATTTCAGGGTCAAAACCGTGATTCTTTATTATTGTTAACTTAATGATTATTTCTTTGTCCACAATCTTGCTAGACTTCATTGAGGTTTTTTGCTGTAACAATTCAAAAAATATTTGATGCAGTGTTTTGAGGTTAGATGACATGCATGCATCCTTACCTCATTTGAAATATAGATCCCCCCTCTTTAATGTTCCATTGTCATAGCGTGCCTTTATTTGCTATTCAAAGCCTTCTTTGTTCTTCTATACACTAGCTCGTTCGTGTGCCAGCCCTTCATTCAAATGTAAGTCCAGTGCCCATCCTAGGCTATCTACGATGATTATTGCACTCGTTGTTTATCAAGCTCGACAATGCCCCCAAGTATGGTGTTGCTTGATTCATCATGAAAGAGCTTAACCAATCATTCATCTTCTGGATTCTCTCGAGAACTCTTATTTTATTAGCTGGGTGCATCTTGCCAACACCCATTATAGATTATTAATCAACCACAAACTTGCCACCAATTGAAACAATACTCTTTAAGTATATGGTTATCATGGAACCATCAATGAACTATCAAGTCGTTTAGACATGCATATAATAGCTTGCAATAAAAGGCTCATGGTTGTATGCTCGATGTTCTTCTTAATGGTTTCACTCAGCTTGTCAAAACAGATTGTGAAAAGAAATGCATTGGTATCATCAATGATTTTCATTTTATCACCTATATTCATGCAGTGAAGTGCCCCTTTAAGATTTAAAATAGATGGTCCCACGATCAGTCCTGGTGGTGTGCATCCTTCTGACTTTCATTCAAATACCCTATGGGATACCATCTTTTAGGAGTCATAGCCATGTTTGAGAGGGTAACCCAAGATGACGATATAAAAATGTCTTTCAAGTTCAACATTGTCCTATAGTTAGTCTTGGTGGTGTGTATCCTTCCGACTTTCAATCAAATACATTATATGTGATACCATATTTTAGGAGTCATAGCCATATTTGAAAGGATAAACCCAGATGGAGATATGAAGATGTCCTTCAAGATGATCAAGGAATGTTAGTCATTCATGTCAAGGATTTTGCAAGCTCGATTGATGTTCTTCTTGTTTGACAATCTTTCTTGTTTTAGAATCAACTCTCATATTTCAAAGATTATATCTATTAAAAGTCTAGTTGGTAAAATGAAATTAGAGATATCAGTTTTTGAAAGTATTTTTAAAAATCAAGCTTATTTGGTTAATAACCGTTATTCAATATATGAAGTTCTTTGATTGTCTTGTATTTTGAAAACAGAAATTGACCTGTTGTAAGATTAAAATAACTTTTTCTATGGTTCTTTGTGTCAATTTTAATCTTTGATCTTGGTTATATCTTTTGATGGTACGTGATGAGGAGAGCTTATATGAAATTAAAAAAAAGCAAGATGCTCAAGTCAAAACTCATGTTTTATCATGAAACATTGTTTCTTTTGAGCACTTATTTTATCAACATACATAATAATCAGTAACTTAATTTATGAAATCATGACCCTTATGAAAAATCTCTTCAAGTTTTTTAGAGCATCATTTATTAGTTCAAATTGCTTAATTAAAAAGGATTTTTTAAAGCACGTAATCCATGTTATGGTTCATGGCTGTGAAAGAAAAGGAAATTTGTACGCTCAAAAGGTGTTTGAAGGTTTCAAAGATCTAGGATTAACATCAAATATTCATCAACTCTCTTTCTTTTGTTATCTTTGTAGAGAAAATGACATATAACCATATTTACTTCAAAAATCAAAATTCTTTTAACATAGGTCATAATACAAATCCAACTTTTCTTTTGATGAATAATCAATCTAATCTTTTAAAGACATCAAAGGCTTTATTATAGATATTAAAAGACATGTCTGTAATTTTTTCTGGTGTTGACTTTTGGTATTTGTTGTGTCTTTCCTTAATTGAAACTTTTTTTTGCTCTTATTAGACTTGATAGACGTTCTCCTTCCTTGCCTTTGAAGTGTAGGTAAATTCCATTTTTTTGGCTTTTATGTAGCCTTCCTCAAAGTTTTCTTATATGCTCCCCAGTTTATAACTTCTTTTTTTCTTTTAGCCCTCTCTCAATCGTTGGACTTTTGTTCTTAGCGTTATTTTTACCATGGATTCCATTTTTCTCTTCATCTTTTTCTAACAAAAGTCTCTTATTTGCTCCCAGTATAGGGTGTGATCTTAGTCAGGGTTTTTATAAGCAAGAAAATCATTTTGGCTCAAATGGGGGACCATAAAGGATATATCTTTAGAAAGTGAAGGGATAACAAAGATGACATTTTCTCATTTCAAGCAAGGTCGGTTAGAATTGATAAATTTTGACTTCATCTAGTGTAATGATTTGGACTTGTAAAAGTTATGATTCGTAAGTCCATAATTATTGATCCACTACCCATCATTATGCATATTGCTAAAACTTCGCTACATGATGTGTGGTTCAATTTCATGTGTGAGTTCAAAATTTATTTGGTCACCTCATGTTGCGATTTTAACAAACATCGAGTCATTTCTGCAATCAAAACACTTTTAATCTTTTAGGATTGATTAACCTTAATCACATATTTTATCAAAAATGAAATGCATAACAACAAAAAGACAAAGAAAATACATGTTTCATTAAAGAATGAGATGTGATCCCAAAATAAAATGCAGAATAGCAAAATTCCATAACAATATGATTGACAATTCAACACCTTTTTTGGATCAGCTTTTCTAGCAATATCTGTGTTTTTCCAAGCATTTTCAATCATTTGTCATTCTAAGGATGTTTTGATGACAATATGGTCGATGACACCATCTTTCACAAACTCAAACTCACCTATTGCTCACCAACCTCTAAACTTGTTTCTTGAAATTCTTGCAACTATTCAACTGAATGGCCCAGGATCCTATCGTGATATTCACATCTCTTTTCTGGATTATACCACCTAGGAAACAGTGATTGCATGAGATTTCATGGAGTCTGGGCAATAAGTCCAGAGCCAAATAGATGTTGGTAGACAAACTCAAGTGACAGTGGCATGTTAATCTTTGACAACAACAATTAAGTAGTTAATGTTACAGCGAGACTTAACACACAACTAAGGTTTCCCAATTGAAAGTCATCTTCGGATTCATCTGTCATCCTTATTCTAGAATCCATGGTAGGACCTCTAATTTTTTTCATCTTGATAGCTCGTTCAATTATTTTGGCAATCCTCACAATTTCATGTCAATCTTCCAAAGTTGTGGTTGTCTGGGACTGTTGGAAACCTTCCAAGGCTGTTAAGTAATCATGGCAGCGCATGAAACCATGAAGCATGGCCACTACCGACACATGGAATCACGCGTTATCTCTACTGGAGGAGATCTTGATGAATTTGAAACTCCTCTGTCTCCTTTTCGATTCCTCACTAACAGTGCAATAAATAGACACCTGTAGAGGGAGTTCTACTCTGTTGAAGTTTCAATCTTCTTCCTGTTTTTTAGTTCAAGTCTGTCTCTTCACCCTACTTTTACGTTTTAATGTTGATATTGGTGGGAGACAATTATAGATGATCTAAAACTACTACTTCCCTTCTTGGATTCCCTACTAGCAGAGCCACATACAGATCTCTGTAGAAAAAGCTTTGCTACATTGAAATTCAATGTCAACTCTTGTTTTTCAAACCCATATCCTGTGCTACCGGACTAGAATGAAGCTCGCGAAAGAGGTGGTTGGGAAGAAGGTCCCGGCTCATAGCACAGAAGGTTGGCAGTTGTTGGATGCTACTAGAAGGAGATGTGAGGGTTGTGAACAACTAACGGTGTAGCTAAACAAGAAAGGATGTTGTCTTTCGTTGATGACTGAAGGCGTTGCTACTACTATTCATGACTAAAAAGGAGGAGAAGAGGTGCAACTTCGGTGTTGTTGCCGCTGCTAGTGGAGTGCTGAGGAGAAGAGTTAATTATTTTTCCTTATGTGTGGGAAGTGGACTGATGGTGTTTCCACAAGATGTTGTGCAGACGTTGCCTTTCCATTCTTGAAGCTTAGCATTTATTTAAGTAGATTTGTGAGTCTAGCTACTTCACCTTTGATATTCTCAATTTTCTTTTGACAGGTTTTAATCTTTATATGAGACAAATGGTATATTGACTATTTAGTCTCGAAAAGGTCTCATATATGCCCAGTGACAATTTTTGTAAAGACAGTTTAGGGGCGTTGCGAGAAATGGTTAAGGCACATATGTTCACTGTTACCAAGCAGGCATTCAGATATTAGTTGGGTGTTCCACGCATCTAAATCCTGACCAATAGTTATAAGACATATTGTTAATCCCCCCACCTAACTTAAAAACTTCTGTGTGCTTGAAAATTTAAGACGTGATGCATGAGGCAATTCTATGCATGCTACTAGAAATTCAACGAATACAAACAATAGTTTTGAAACCTGGCTCGGCCGACCTGGGGCTGGAACCGAGTCGGGTTGATGAAAAAATAGGAAAAGTCATAACCCAGCCGACCCGGCAGGCCGACCCGGCAAAACCCGGTCAAAAACCCGGTTGCAACCCGTTGACTTTTGTTTTTTTTTTACTAAAACGACGACATTTTTAATTTTTTTAAATAGGGATTGAAGCGGCCGACCCAGTGACCTGGTCAAAACCCAGAACCCGGGCCTTGGACCGTGCCGGGTTTAAAAACTATCATACAAACGAAATTGTCAATGAAATGTTTCTGTCAGTATTTTGCGGTGATATTTACCGACCGAATTTTTTCCCTTGCTAAACTTATCAGTATATACCGATATAAACATTTCATTGGTATATACTAAGGGAATCACAGACGGTATATAAAGAATTTTAAAAAACAAAGCAATGCGATGACATGGAAGTTTTTATGGATGATTTTACCGATGGAATTACAATGGGATTCAGACAGAGATATTCGTACAATGATGTGTCTACTTCACCGACAGAATGGCCGATGAATTTACAGATATGTATATTTCGTTAGTAATTCCATCAGTAATAGTTAATATATGACATAGCCATCCACCCTCCCCTCCCCTAACCTATTTCTCCTTCTTCCCCCCTACATCTAAACAACCTCCCTCCACTATAAACAACCACCCCCCCCCCCCCCGGAAAAAAAAATATCCCCCTTCTTCTCAACACAACTCATAGTTCTTTAACTTTTGTAGTCACAACATCCGTGTTCTGATTTATTATGGATTTTAATTTCATTTTTAGTAAGTAAATCTATTTTCTTGTTTTTTTAACATAATTTTAAAATGTCAATTTTGTTATTGATTATTTTTTTAGTATATGTATTTTGTTGGGGTGTTTACTTGTTTTATTGTTTTTTCTCAAACAAACTTGTAGTATGGATTTATAATTTTATACTTGTTATGTTTTGTTTTAGATTTTGTAAAATTGTATTTGTTTGTAAATTGTTGAAACTTAAGTCAAATTACCGACTTAGACGTGTTGTGATGAAATAAATAATGGCTTGTTTAATGGGTCTGTTTTAATTTTTGTTAATTTTATTGCCGAGTTGTAATTTCCGTAAATTAATATGCAAAACTTTGTATGTACATAGATAATTGATAATGAATATTTAAGAGAAGTTTGAAAGTAAGTTGGATAATCTTGAGCTAAACCAATATTTTTGCAATTTTATTTACTTTACGTAGTTAATTAATACATATTATCATCATTATTTTATAGAGGTTCGATAGAAGTTGTTGTAACCTATTTTTGAGTCCCTACACAAAAATAAAAATAAAAATAAAAATAAATAATAAAATAATAACAATAGATAAATATATAGCCGAAAGAAATTAGAAAAAATATATATATAATAGGAGGCGGGGACGCTCAGAAAATGGTCAGAAAAATTGATTAAGGAGGTTAAAAATACAAAGATTGAAATTTTGACAGTATATTCTTGAATGATGAGAGCCCTATTGGAAAAGAAAATTTAAATTTGAGGAGAAAAGCCTAAAATTGGATGTTTATGGACTTAATTGGATTTTATTGAAGGTTTAATTGAATTTATAGAGGGTTTGATTATAAGAAAAATTGATTTTTAAGTTAATTTGGACTTTATTTAGAAGATATTAAAGTTCTGGTCAAATTATAATTTTTGAGAGTTGATTTGGTTAAATCAGGGGCTTAATTGCATAAATATTGAAGTTTAATGGCCAATTAGGAACTTCATTGAGAAAATCCGAAACCAAGGATCAAATTGGAAAAGGCACGTAAATGGAGGGCCTGTAATTGATCGATTCAGGGACCAAATTGAAGAAATTGGAAGTTTATTAATCAATTGAGGGTCAACATGCACAAATTCAAAACCAAGGACTGAAGTGAAAAACGCAGCCAACTATAGGGGCGGCTACCGAAATTGGCAGGGATGTAATTGAATAAATTCTTAAAATCCAAATTACATTGTGAGGACTTAAAAGAACAAAGGATAAATTAAGGATTGGTTTGGAAAAAATATGCTGGCTCCACATTTAAATGAAACGACGTGTTTTGTATATAACGACGCCATTTCATGTTAAAAAAGAAGAAGGGAGAAACAAAACGGTGTCATTTTGAGCGACACTGTTCCCCTTTCTTCTTCCCCTGGACGTGCAGCAGGGGAAGAGAGAGCGTTTTTTTTCTTCTTGTTCTTTCTTCATTAACTCCCTCATGCCGCGCGCTCTGCCAACACCCGAAGCCCCACGCACCCTCATGATGAGAGACTGGGGGAGCTGCGCCCTTCAGCCACGCCTACTGGCCAGCCAACCCGGCACCATGGCAGGGGTGTAAAGCCCTGCTCCCTATGCACTACGATAGGGTGGCAATAGGGACGCCTCCGCTCCCTTTTGCCCTATAAATACCGCCCCAACGCCAGCACGCGAGGAGAGAAAAAATGGACAGAGAAATAAAAAATGAAAAGAAAGAAAGGAACGAACTGAAGAGAGGAAAACAGACCAAAAAAGGAAAGAAAAAACCGGGAAAGCCATAAACAGGAGAGGGACTGGGAGGGTAGTGGAAAAGGAAAACGAACCAAAAGAAAAGAAAAGTAGACCAAGAGGGACAATGAGAGGTAAAAGAGAGTGGACCATGAGGGTTAAGGAAAAACGATACTGACACCGGATGAGGTCGAGTCCTGGAAAGAAACATCATCTAAATCAGAACAAAAGGAAAAGGAAACGCAGCAGAAGAAGAGGAGGAGAATGCAAGAGTAGGAGCCTCTTTCTCCACCGTTTGAAACTATAACGTTATTGTTTGGAGCCGCCGTCTGTGAGCCACAACACCGCCACTGGCCTACACCGTAGCACCGCCAGCAAAGCAGCCGGACCGGTAACTCTTCTTCCCTTTCATTGTTTGCGTTTTGCTGTTCTTTTTTCGCCTGCATGCAGAATGAATAGCGTTCTGCATGCAGGAAGAGGGGAGGGAAAATAATTCCCCTTTCCCGTCAGTTATGTTGCTGGGCCAGGCTAATTCTGACCCAACATTATTGGTTTTTTTTCCTTCTCTGGGT
>Ga0325403_1007789_pt1 | contig 10245 bp, 8 predicted proteins | sample PopdelMetagenome_19_FD_205665 | JGI IMG/M metagenome (GOLD analysis project Ga0325403, IMG submission 205665) | Populus deltoides microbial communities from Bellville, Georgia, United States - Xylem-PdKOR-R4 | ecosystem: Host-associated > Plants > Phyllosphere > Stem > Wood/Secondary xylem...
CCATTGGTTAATAAAAAGTAAAAGATCCATCGACCACTAAATCATTTCAATAAAGTGGAACAAAAGAATGCAATGGGCATGCAGGTGGATCGCTAATGCCATCAAATCGAAAAAATATGCAAATCAATGAACCCCACGGCCACCCCCTCTTGAATAATTAGAAATGAAAGCACTTGTGTTAAAGCTTACAGAGAACAATGGCAGAACAAAACAAAACATAACAGTATTACGTGTAAAATCACAACAACTTATGTCAGAATGCAAACCCATACTGACAGAAGACAGTAATCATACATAACGTTATGTTAGAGAAGAAACAAATACGAGGCAGATAAATTTATCCTTGACACAGTAAGGGGCTTGAATCTTTATACAGACATTTACAATAAACCCAAAAATAAAGCAGCAGAAATTAAATTAATTTTAAATTAAAAAGAAACTAAAACACCTTCAGGTTTTACTGGACCTCCAAAACACAAAACACTGTAATTCACTGTTCATGAATTTTATATATTAACTTGGCTTGATTTTAATTGATCAAATATGTTATTTTATTAATATTTTAAAAAATAAATTATCTAATATATCACTATTTTAATATTAAATTGAGTTGATGATTTTTTTGTTCTATTGAAAAACACATTAGCACTTGACATAATCCGACGACGTAACATGTGACAAATATCGAGCCCCAACAGTTTTCCCTACTGGCATATATGCCTTGATGCACATACCACAACTATTTTTATAATTATCATATCATATATGTACTGCTACTAATTTACAACCTCTGCTACTTACAACTAAATTAATTAATTAACTAAACGACGTCCAAGAATACTGCTTAATTAGTAGCAGTTCTTTTCAATTTTGCGGCTTAGGAGCTCCTTGGCTTCTAGCTGTCTCGCCCTCTCTCTTAGATCCTCGATAGCTTGGGATCCACCCTGCAGCAAACCATAAAGAGAAAAGGGTCTTGTAAGAATCATGAAATAGTGTTATGGTAATCAAGCTACTAGTATGAATTAAACTCCTCATCCAAACCTTAATCTTCTTCACTAATTCATCCTCTCGTTCGGCCTGCCTGGTCCTTTCTTCCTGTATCATAACTACAAGACACTCAAACTCTTTCTCCAACAGTTCTGTTTTCTTTCTTTCTGCCTCAAGCTCATTTGTTCTCTCTTGAAGCTGAACGAAGTAGATAGATAAATTGAAAGGGGGAACATCGAATAGATCCATGGTGTGGAAATCAAATCAAACTAATTATTTTTGTCCCTGAGTTTTCTTCTGTTCTTTTTCAATGCACGTTCTCTTTTAATTTCATATAATCTTCCAAGTTTCAATAATGAAAAAACTAAGAATACGATATTTTTCTTACTTATCTCAATCAATATTCAACATCTTTTAAATTAAAGTGTTAGTGGCATAAAATTCTGATCAACATCTGAAACTCCACGAAGTCAAGTTCTGAAAATGGAAACTTTCAAAGTACTGTTGCTATGAAAATTCCCATGCACGTTGAGAATGCTTGAATGAGAAATTGGGGATATTAAAAGAAAACCAAGATGTTTTGACTGATAATTAAGCAAAAAAGTGAGGAAAATTAAAGAGAGTAATCGTTTTAAAACAGATGTGAGTAAAATTTTGATTTCACTGTTTCAAAACAACATACCCTGACAAATTAACAAGCGCAGCATAATTTGAATTTATTAGTTAAGTTAGGAGCATATACCTGGCTTTCAAGTTTCCGGCACTTGTCCCTTTCATATTGCAGAAGATGATTCTCAGTCCCACAGATTCTATTCAACATGCAAATAACAAGAAACAGAGTATTTAGAAGTCGTGTATATGGCACAACCAAAATCTGAACAAAATGGAGGCTCTGTTTCCAGAGGAACCTTGATTCACGATCCTCTGCTTTTGAGTTGGATAAAGTCTTCACGTTGCCATTGGTGGTTATTTGGCCATTCTCGCTGATGACAATAGGCTGCAAGTTGACAGACATCAAAAAAAAAAAAAAAAACGTTATTACAGAAATATTTATGCAAAAAGGCTTGGGTAAAAATAAAAATAAGCATGTGGAGAATTTACCTTTGGATATGAAGGAGAGGTTAACAAGCGGGTGCTTTTATGTTTGATGGGGTCGTGCAGAGATTTCCTGGAAGCAAAGGGTGCATTATGTCTAACACCTTCGCTTGCATCATTGACATCTGATATTTTGCAGGAATTCAATCCGTTTTTCATTCTGGACTGTCGACTTTCAGAGCCATGTCCATTCTGATAAATTGCATTATCATGTGAGGATCTTTTATTTCCATCAGTGAAGCACTGTCCGTTCTGACTCGTTCGTGCAGAGTGTATGTCTTTATTGCATGCTGATTGTATTGTGTCTGAAGAAAGGTACTTAGACTGCCTCCTCACAGCATAGCCAATCTTATGGCAATTTGTCCTCCTAAATGCCAACAAAAAAAGTTTTTTGAAAATTCAAATGTCAATCACTTGGAAATATCTGAAAGCAAAGCGAGTGAGAAGTACAAACCAGTAAGTCTTTTGCAGATTAATCAATTTTGCCTCTAATCTTGAAAGCACACTTGTGCGCTCAAAACCTTGTTTATCATGAGCAGGCTCAACAAAATTTGCTTCCAATACACCTGTTCCAACGAAAAAGCACACCCGGAGAGACGGAGAATTAGCTATATACTCGTTGATGGAATGCAGATTATTCTTAAGTACTTCGCAAGACTAAGAAAATACCTATTACCCCACGACCATCACTTCCAGCAGCATTCCACACCCTCCAAAAAGGCTGAAGAACACGAGTTTGGATAAAATATGACAGTTAGAATGATTACAGATTCCTAGAAACAATTATGATACAAGCACTTGAAATGAATAATTTTGTTCTGTTTGCTTGTGCTGGCAATACTGTGAGGATGCAAGGAAAAGGACAACCAATCAGAAAGGAGCTCATAATCGCAAGATTAGCATAAAAAAATACTATTCATGGATTTTATTCCATGCAAATCGTAGCTAAATCTTGTGGAAGCTTAGTTCAAGATATTGTGTAAGAAAACAAGTGCGATTATCTTAATGCTTCAAGCTAGCATATATATTCGCTCAGCAATGCAATTCTTTTCTTTACAAATAGCAGGTCAAGCATATATCCAACAGTAGCAGGAATGGATTCTTTTTCATCCGCAGCATATAAAAAGCATAGTGTTATTGCAATGTTGCATTAAGACTTTGGTCTTTCCAACTTGATTGCCAGATTCAATCAAGTGGAAAATGATATGTAATGCGCAGAAATATAACCTTGATAAGTCGATTCTTGTGATAAACATTAAATCCCTGAACGTCAATATGATTGCCAGCATCCTTCACAAACCCAATTTTCCCGGTTGCAGCCATCTGCCAAAACAAAAACCGGGTCACTGGAGGGAAACCAACAAAAACCGAAGAAATCAAGGAGTTTGTTAGCGTTACATTCTTATTCTCTTGAACTATCTCTAGAACATTCAAAGGCTTGTATGAAATATCCTGCTCTAGCATCATATCCTTCACTAGGTCATGGAGTTCCACTTCTTTCCCGCGCAAGATAATTCTGAAGCTTGGTGGAAGTTCTAGGTAGAGAATTGATGCATAACTCTAAAAATGGAAAGAAACGAAAGAGCATAGTCAGCAACAATTATAGAAATACATAAAGATTTTTTCAAAGTAAAGAGAAGTTACGTTTTTCTTTCTGTGTTTCAACGATAAAAACTTGACAAAAAGAGATAACTAGCCATAGCTTGAACTTCCAAGCGAAAAGAGATGACCGAAAAATCGGCATGTACCCCAGTCACCTCAATCAAAGTCCACAAACAACATAACCTACTAATTTGATCCAAGAAAGATATACAGATCCCCTCCCACCCATATATAATCCACTTAGATATTGCAGGCAGGCAGGCAGATGACGAGTCATGAAAAAATCATGTGCACGTATCACTTATTGTAGCTTAAGTTGCTTCTAACCCTAATTATTTTGCACTTGAACCCAGGTTTTCTTGGGTGGATCCGTTCTTGAACAAATTGGTCATGGAAAATCATACTTCAAATTATTTCTTCAACGGAAATCACAAAGAACGTTTGGTGGAAACCAATTAAACAGTGGCAAGAAGGCTTTATTTTAAAGATACAGTTCTAGCATCTGAATAACACAATCAAGCAAGAAAATTGAAGTAAATAAATAGAAACAGAAAAATGTCTATGAACAAGGAGATCCAAATATCTCAAATTTAAGTAAAGATATTGTACGTACTCTTAATGAATGTTGATAAGTTAAAAAATGTCTGGAGTTCGGATATTTTGCTGCCTTTACTACATTATTAACATCTCGATGGTCTCCTCTAATTTGAATGTCCTGTGATTTCCAATTTCCACCAAAAAATATCACATTAGAAACCACTTTCAGATCTGGATTAATTCCAGATGGGGAAAATTTTGACCAGAAAGTAACAATGCTGAAGGCATACATGTGCATCGGTGTAGAAATCCAATTCCAGATGCCCATCTTCTTCCTCCCAAAGATTGTAGATGATGATGCGTGTTCCTTGATCTTTCAGGAAGTTAAACTACAATATAACATAGCATGCGATTATAGAATGGGATACAATGAAATAGGAATATAACTTATAGTATGTTTGCACTTGCATCTGGTTGTGCAAAGATGCCTTGCCAGTGAGGAGCTTTAAATTATCATTTATACCAGGACGACAATGACTATGGCAGCAAAATGATCTGTGTAGATCATCGAAGGACGCTGAATTATTTGCGAATGAAATGAAATGCAGTTCAAGGAAACCATACAGGGGAAATCAGCAAGCAAGGACTACAAGATAGTATTTTAAGACCAATATATATCTTTAACCTCTATTTTCCCAAACATTGGCATGGTATTTGAAAGATCTTCTCAGGTCCTAACCTGAGAAATTCCTAGGGGGCATACACTCCAGCTTTTGGAAAATGCTTAAAGCTATTTTGTCCTGTCTTACGAATTCTGGATGGAATATCTCAAATGCAATATAATAAGTTAATGTGCATGAAAAAAAGTCCACAATCTGGCTTGGAAACTACATATAATGATTGGTCCTTTTTTCCCTTTAATCTTCTTCCCTTTTCAAATAAATTCATGTTTGTGAGAATGAAAAGAGCAAGTGAATGAAAAGTAGCGCTGAATGGAGAAATATGACATAGTCTCCATCAAGCCTTAGACGGGTACAAACAAGAGAAGGATTTAACATGAAACTTACCTGCTGCAGAAGTTCTTCCTCACTTGCAAATGGCGACCACCGCGATATGGTTTTTAAATTCATATCCCAATCATTTGAAGAAGAGCGTATTTTCTTGTTCCAGCCACGTCCTCCTTTCTCAAAGTCAATCTTGAAATTTCAACAGGAAAATGTTAATTTTTTTCAGGAGAAAAGTATGACAAATTAATCGTAAAACATGCATGACAAAAACTATATCCAAAACAAAATGCCCAGTGGAAATTTTAATTATGGTTAGACACTAAAGGATAACATTGGCTGTCCATTACTTTTTCCCAATCTCTTATATCTCCTATCTGAATAACATTCCATCATTTCTTCACCACACGGATCCTTCCCTACTTTCATTCTTTTTAATTGATCAAAAGAGAATTCCAAGAGTGTTGTCTGCTGACCAACAATTTACTTAATTCCTCAAATAACAAACTTCTCCAATTGTATAATCATCTCATATCTGGTTCAAGCATCAAGGTCTTACCATTGGAACCACTATATCTTCCTTTCCAGTGGCTGTTAAAAATGTGTAGGACAGCAGTCCGATACTTTGTGTTACACTACAAAGAAAGAAAATTGCATTATCGGTCGCTGAATGGCCCATGACCAATATACAGAGTGAAAAATTTTGTTTCTGTTCGAGGTGAAAATTGACATTAACAAGCCAGAATTGTTATATCGGCACATCAAACAACCATGTCAATGATCGAAATGAATTGTTATGAAAAAACCTGTTTCCATCCTTCCCCCGACAGCGAGAAAACACAATCACATCTGCCCCAAGCCTCATTGTACTAGTTTTGAAGCCATTTCCATCTGAATAATATAAAACAAAAGTTTGATTAAATGGCATATTCCAGAGTTTCAGTAAGAGCTTATTATTTGATTAAATGGCTTACATTGACCAATAGTATTAGCCATTTTGCTTTTGGCAGAGTATCCAAGAGACATGCATGCCCGCATCCTGTCAGGAGTCATCCCACCACCGTTATCTGTAATCAACATACGCAAAGATTGGAAACCAGTCACACAATAAATAGGCATGTGTAATATTTCCTCATTAATTCATCGCACAACGACAAGCCCTTTCTTGTGTGCTCTGGAATCTGTACAAAATACTCAATTGGAACTTCAATTTTTTTCTTTTTCACTTGAAGGGCCTCGAGTAGTTGAGCTTCTTAACAGGAATAACTCTTTTATTTCAGAAATTCTTAGGGGGGTTTGCATCCGAATTCATTACCACTTGGTATGCACCAAGCCCGTCAAATACAGAACTGACAAGATATCAGCACAGAACAATTATAGAGATACATACCTTCAACTAGCAACATCTTAGAGAAATCTTTGCTGTTATTCAGAACATCTATGCTTACACAAGAAGCTCCATAACCAACCTAAACAAAATCGTCAGCAGTCAAGAAAAAGAAACGAAAAGAAAATTTTCGTTGAAACTATGCAAGAGCAACAAATACCTCATCTACAGCATTGTCTAGGAGTTCAGCAAAAGCTGCAAATAAGAACCCAAGTGAATAAAACTCGCCTATTCGAGCTAAGAAAACATACACACACATAGATATTAGTACAATTCAACGACCACTAATTACCTCCCAGTGCCCATTTATGGCTGGTTGCGTTTGAATGCAAGAACTTGGGGTGCACCCTGACATGATCCATGCCAACTATACGGATATCAATACATTGATTAGAAAATATAGCAGTACAAAATGCATATCTCTTAATTTTGTGGCCTCTATAAAATGGACGTAAAGGAAGTGACTTTCCAATGCCAACGAATTATGAAAGAACTCAAAAAACAAACTAAAAAGGGCATTGCATGCCCACTGTTCTTGTAAACAGTAATTAAGTAGCTATTACAAACAATAACACAACTAGAATGACATGCTCACAAATATTGCAAACAAAACAAGCAAAACTAAGCCACAAATTAATTAGAGTAGCATGGACTATAGAACCACCAGAATGATCAGCAGATGAGTCAGCAACGCTGCCTCCCTGATCATAATCCCCTGCCTTCCAAAACTGCTTACAACCACGTACAACCGGAACAGCAGCCACTTGATTATCCTTGTTATTGTTGTTCTTGTTGTTGTTACCAGCACCGACATGGCCTTCTTGATGATCATTGTATGTTAATGGTGGGGGTGCCGTTCTAAGAGGAACAGGAGCAAGACACCCACGATCAGGCACAGCGAAACCTAAATCTCTCTCTTGTTTCGGTTTCTTCTTCAAAAAGCTATGACCATTACTGTCACAATCATTCAAGGAGACACTGCTACGTTTAGCAGCGGTACTCCTAACTTCTTGTTCAAGAAAGGAATTGTCGACGTCCATATTGTCAAGACTATCAGAATGAAGGCTTGAAGTACTCCCACCACTAGAAAACTCAAATAACTTGATGTAAAAATATTGGGGTTGTTAATGCAGTCTTGTCTTGATGGAGAAGCAGCACTGTTTGGTCAAACAAGGTTCAAGAATTTCTTGCTTGATTCTTGAAACCAAATTATATGACTTTGAGAGTACTTTTTGTTGGTTTTAAGGGTTTTGTCAAGATGAATCCGAGAGGAATTGTAGGAGGGGGAGTTCGGGAGGGAGACAAACTTCTGTATGTGAGTTGTGAGACACAAGAGTGGCGCGACTCTCCGTTTCTCACCATCTCTTAATGTTTATCCAGGGATTCGCACATGTTTTGCCGGTTAAGAAATGGTTCGATACCTGAGGCTGAAAGGACACAATAACCGCCAATAATTTAATAAATATGAATCGAATAGTCCATATCTAATAGTTTTTTTTTTTAATAAATATGAATCTATGTTACTATAAATTTTAGTTAACTAGTTTTAAAATGAAAATAATAACAATAATAATAATTAATATAATAAGATAATATTTGGTATGTTGGACAATATTAAATTGATGAATTGGACTGGATTAAATAAAAAATTATATTATTTTGTGATTGGTGTACTTTAAACTGGAATAAATAATTTATCTTATTTTGTATTTGAAAACTTAAACTAATATGAGCTTAAAAAAATAAAAAAAGAATATACGACCTTATCCATTTAAAAATCAAAATTAATTTACAACATGATAAAAAACCCAGATTAACCAAAACACATATTAAAATCTGAATCAATTTATGACCGTTGCCTTTAACCTCTCAGCTCTTAATCACTATATTCCACATTATTTCTTTTCTTTTGCAAGATAACAATAAACTTTGACCCTGACTTATATTATACATCTTGAATTCGGATTGTGTCGTTGTATTTATATATACACACAAAACAATGATATTTCTCTTTTTGTTACCACATTAAAATTCTCATTTTCTCTTGAAACAAGTTTTCATTACTCCATTACAGTAAAGGGTTTTGGATCTAAAGATTGAAAAGCCCATCAGATTATTTCTAGCCTTGCTTTTGTTTTTGTCTTTCTAATTTTTGCTGAATAGTTTCTCATAATTTTTACTTTTTCTTGAATGGCCGGGGATCTGGGTTTTTGTTAACTGTTACAGATTTGTGTTTCCTGGGTTTTAATCTAATCCCGTGTGATTAACGACTGTTTCTTTTAACTTAATAGCTTTCAATTTGAGTCGAAAGTTATACAATATACTTTTGTTTTGTTTTGTGTTGGGATTCTGCTGCTCCGCAGATAATTTAATTGATTTGAATTACAAATAGAATTTAATTGCTAAAAACTAATCAAAAACAAGGAAATACCTTCTGATTTGCATAGTAATTTCCCTCAAAAATACCATTTAACAATACAAATCTTTGTTTTTTTATATAGAAACCCTCCACTGTCTCTTTTCTTCTCTTTTTAAAACGCAGTAGCATGTATTAATGGGATATCTCCAAGTCATCCACAGGACCACATCAATCATTTATTTGATGTTCCACTGCAAGCAGAAATTTTGTTTCTTTTCAGCTCAGCAAGAGCTGATGTTGCTGCTCCGGCCAATGTTCTTACTGAAGACAATCACAATCAGGAGCAGGATTCGCCAGGATCAGTGGAGGATGGAGAGATTCTCATTGTCTTCCCATGCAGAGGTAACTGGTTCGGTAATGGCCATTAATTAGACGATAAGATTCTCTTTTACTAGTTGATAGGATTGTTTTGGATGCGATGCCGTTTGCTGTGATTAAAGCCAATTTAAAATATGACATGTTCTTTGTTTTCTTCTTCTTTTTCTATAGTAAACAAATGAATAACAACAAAACTTATTTTGCGTGAAACTTTATTTCACGCGTTTATGATGTCCAGTTCAAAGGAAACACCAGAGATGATTCTGCGATCAACCAAATAAAAGATTTGTTGGGTTGCCTATCATCATCACCTTCTACCCAAATGCCATTCTCTTTTTGTTACTCAACTTTGGAATCCATTTCGACTTAAATCTTTTTTCGCGGGATAGGGTGTTCGCTTTACACCTCAATCCATCGTTTTGGATATCCAGCCTACACATCACCTTTTTTTTCCATGGCCAGTTCCTGTCTTTTCTTTTTCCTATTCCTAGCTATCAGAACTGACAACAGATCATTTGCAGGAACAGTAAATCTCCACGGTGGCTGCGTTGGATTACTAGGGATTCAGATTGGTGCTGAATTTGACTGTGTTGGATTACCAGGAACAGTAAATCTGAGAAGGCAACGTGGGAATTCTACAACGGTAATACAAGGGTACTTCGACACCCTTTTTTTTTTCTTTTTCTTACACAAGGGCCCAAGGGCCGAGCACGGATTTGGCTCAGATCCACTTGATCCTTGAATAGAACAAGCTTAAGCACTTGACTATCAACCTTTAAGTTTAGAAATCTTGCCCCCAAACTCCCAGTCAGGTCCAAACCGTACCTGACAGCCCAAAGCTCGGCCTTATGAGCATTACAGGTACCAATTCCAGCAGCAAACCCAGCTACGAATCT
>Ga0325403_1007791_pt1 | contig 10242 bp, 9 predicted proteins | sample PopdelMetagenome_19_FD_205665 | JGI IMG/M metagenome (GOLD analysis project Ga0325403, IMG submission 205665) | Populus deltoides microbial communities from Bellville, Georgia, United States - Xylem-PdKOR-R4 | ecosystem: Host-associated > Plants > Phyllosphere > Stem > Wood/Secondary xylem...
AGCCGATCAATGGAACCATCCAAATGATATTTGGTGCGGAAAACCCATTTGGATCCAACCACATTAGTAGCAGGTGGTCGTGGAACTAGTTCCCATGTTTCATTGAGCTTGAGAGCATGAATTTCATCCTCCATGGCAGCAAGCCATTCTGGGACTTGGCAGCACTCTTGAAACCCTTTGGCTCCTTCATAACTAAAAGAGATGATAATAAAAGAGATGATGGGATCTGACAAATATAACTGTAATGTTTGGATTTTGAGATGCCAGCTTTGCCACGAGTGATCATGGGATGAGAATCTTGATGTGAAGTTGATTCTATTGGGATTGCTGGAAGTTGCTCTTCCTGGGAGTAGAGACAAGTGGCACTAAAATTGATGAGCTTGGAGATGGAAGCAGTTCCAAAGCATATGATTTACACGGCATGGACGGAGTTATTGATGATGAAAATGAAGGTCCTGTAGAAGAGTTAGTACTGGACATAACAGGATGCGATGAAGTGGGATCATGGAAGGCAATAAAATCTAAGATGGCAGAGGAGGGTTGCATATTGGAAGAAGAAAATGGGAATACATTCTCATCAAACAGAGCATGTCGAGTGACAAACACTCGATGAGAAACAGGATCAAGACATCGAAACCCTTTGTAGAAAGTGTGATAACCAAGAAAAATGCAAGGAAGACTTCTTGGTTCAAACTTATGCTTGGCATAATCACGCAAGTTTGGAAAACATAAGCATCCAAAGATTCGAAAGGTAGTATAGAGAGGAGACTTACCATACAGAATTTCAAAAGGAGATGTCCCATTCAAGACTAGTGTTGGCAAACGGTTAACGATGAAGACTGCAGTACTAAAAGCTTCAACCCAGAAATGAAGAGGAACAGTGGAATGAAACAGCATTATGAGACCTGTTTCTATGATATGCCTGTGTTTTCTCTCTGCTCTACCATTCTGAGAGGGTGTATAGGGATAGGAGAACTAGTGATGAATTCCACTTTTAGTGAAATGAGACTGCAAATTCTTACTAATGAATTCCCCGCCCCCATCACTTTGGAAAATCCTTATTTTCCTTGAGAACTGATTCTCAACCAAAGATTGAAAGTTAAGGAATGTCTGGTAAAAATCATTTGTGTTTTAATGGATAAAACCAAGTAAAAAGTGAGTGATCATCGATAAAGATAACATAATATCGATATTCTGAGATGGAAGTTATAGGTGTTGGACCCCATAGATCGCAATGTATAAGACCAAGTATGGTGTTGGAGTGACTGTCACTTGTTGGAAATGGCAATTTATGGCTTTTAGCCTTTTGACAACTAACACACAGAGATGGATTCGGCAATATAGAAGAGAGGGACAGGGAACCTTGTTTATTAAGAATGTAAATTATTGTGGAGGAGACATGTCCTAAACATGCATGCCAAATGGCAAAGGAATTACAAAGACTGAATTTGGTAATAACAGCAAAGAAGGCTTGGTGTCCACGCTTCAATACATAAAGACCATCAACATGTTTACCGCTTGCCACCACCTTTCGAGTTTGAAGATTCTGTATGATAAAATCATTATCAGTAAAAGAGACAGATAAAGGATAGTTATGGGTTAGTTTACTGACAGAGAGCAAATTTTTAGTCAAGGCTGGGACGACAAAAAACATCATTTAATTGAAGATTGGGAGTGGGGGAGCAAGAACCAATATATGTTATAGGTAGAGAGGATCCATTACCAACAATAACCTTGTCCTTACTAGTGTAAGGTTCCACCTTATCAAGTTAATTGAGATGCATCAGTTGTCATGTGGGCTGATGTACCCGTGTCTATATACCAATCTGCAGGTTCATTGCTAATGGTACAGTGGGCAAGAGCTTCAGCAAGATTAGCATCAGGTTTGATGTATCTGCGGTTGCAATCCGTGGCATAGTGTCCTTCCTCATGACAGATTTGGCATCGAGGAGGATGTTTATACTGTTGCTTGCTATGGTTTCCTCCCTTTGATGGTCCTCCTTTATATTTGTGTTGATAGTTGTTAGAGTTTCCATATCGGTTTGAAGGTGTAGGAGAGAAATTTGCTACATATGCAGGGACCCCTATAATATAATCAATAGACTTGGAAAAAAGATCAAAGCTCTCTACTTTAGGAACAATATCCTTGAAACTAGGAATAGGGGTTAAAGAGAGTTGAGTGATGGAGAAAGTTGAAAATTCATGGCCTAAACCACGTAGATACAAGTGCACCTTGTCAGTATCTTCAACTGGACGTCCCATTGCTGATAATTGATCACAATGAGCCTTAAATATTCGAGATTATTCAAAAATACTACAAGAGCCATGCTTCATTAGATGAAGTTCATCTTTTATTTGAATTTCACAGACCTTAGATTTTTGGCTGAAAGTAGTCTCAAGAGAGTTCCAGACATCTCTTGATGTTGTAAAGTCAATGGTAATAGAAAGTGCTTCCTCTATGAGAGAAGAAAGCAGAAGGCTCATGACGAGCTGATCAAATTGCTTCCAAATATTATGAGCTGCAAGATCAGTGGCAGCAGAAGGCATTGGTGTTGAGCCATCAACATATCCATAAAGTTTTTGACACTGCAGTAAAGAAATCAGTTGACTATGCCAAAGAAGGAAGTTGGTGGAGGATAATTTGACACTGTAGTAACCATGTGAGCCATGGTGTTGAAGGAGAGAGTTGAAGAAGAGTTTTCTAAGGCCATAGGATCGGATGGAGGTTAATCTTATAGCTCTGATACCATGTAAGGTTTTGTAAATCAATAATTATCAACCACAATAATTGCATATGGCGTTGGAGTATTATATATAGAAAAGCTTTACAATAGAGGAGAATAAGGTAATAGTTGTTACAGGCTATACAAGGAATTACATACTATAATTAGAATTAATCAATTCCTAAACAAACGTTGCACAATCAACTGTAATGCCATGATTTTCTCCTTAATGCTTGGATTGATTCTCTCCTTGATTGTCTGCAGGAGATGAGTCTGTTTTAGCGCCAATACACTGAAGCCATTTCTGGACAACCTTCTGAACTTGAAGCCTTCTTTGGTCTGCAAATATTCGATCCCATTGAAGTACTATTAGCCTTCAGAAGATTTAAATTGTATCACTAAAACATAACAACGCGGAAATTAGAGCAATGATTTCATCGAACGGGGAGATAGCATATCTGGATACTAATTTTCTGGTCATGTAACTTCTAGATGCTAAATTTGCTGTCAAAGACAGGAATTATTTTTTGCCTTTTGTTTTAATGCCGCTTTTTACTCTAATTCAAAATTCCAACGCTGAACTATCCTAAGACCATTCCGGCAGAAATATGTGCCTGCGAAAAGGGTAGTTGGGAGAGACTAATATGTGCAGATAAAAGCATATCTTTCAGCTGCCATAAATCACCATTCCTTAATCTCTAGATCCTCAGTCAGGCTCTCAAACTTCTAAATTGAATCAACAGGGAGATAAGATAACTTGAATCAACTTGATAATGGACTCTCTGCTATCTCCGATCACCAATAATAACAAAAGATCCTTTCTTCTTTTCTAAAGCTTCTGAACTATAGCCATTTCCAGAAAATTAATAAATACAAACGGAAATACTGACGAAAATATTTCATTGGTAAATTGCAGTGAATTTTACCGATGAAAATGTTCTCTCGATATATACCGAGAGAATTATAGTGGGAAAAAAATAATTAAAACAAAGCCAAAAAATACGATGACGTGGCATTTATACCAACAACAATAATTAAATCATTGGTAAACTGTTAACACTGTTCATCATGTCAATTACAAAAGGAATCACCAACAGAAAATTCCATTGGTATTTTCCAGAGAGCTCTGGAACTGTTCACTTTCAATTACATTGTTAATTACTGTTCTTTACAGACAAAATCACCGACGGATTGAAAAATCGTCAGTGTTATTTGGCGGGTTTCTGAAAAATTTTTATTAAATTAAAAATTTAAATTAAATATTACAAATGAAATCACCGACAGATTGAAAAGTCGTCAGTGATATTTGATAATTTCTGAAATTTTTTTTATTAAATTGAAAATTTAAATTAAATATTACAGACAAAATCACTGACAGAATGATTAAAAATATTAATATTTAATTACTCATCGGTAAAACGCCACAATAAAAAGCCTAGAATGACTAATTTCACAACAGACGAACCTCCTTTCTTCTTCTTCTTCTTCTTCTTCTTCTTCTTCTTCTTCTTCTTCTTCTTCTTCCCCATTTGTAAAAAAATCACATCCCTTTCTTTCTCTTCTCTTCTCTTCTCTCCTCAACTCCTTTTCTCCTCCATGCTCAGGTATGTCTTCTTCTCCTTTCTTCTTTTATCTTCTCAGTTTTTTTTTAAATTATTATACTTTATGAATTTGTTTTTTTTTTCTATTCTCAGCTTCACTAGCAACTACATTAAGGTAAGTTTTTTTTTTCCTTTCTCATTTTTTTTTCACTATATTCATTTTTTATTTTATTTTTAAATTTTTTTGTTCTTAATAATTGTATGAATGTTGTTGTAAGATTTTTTTTTTCTTCATATGAGATCAATTTTTAGTTGATTTATTTATAGGATTTTTAAATTTTTAGCAATCACAACTTTATTTTTTTCATATGAATTTTTTTAGTTGAGTTTAGTTTTTTTGTGTTATTTATTTATTGCAAATTTTTTTGAGTTGATTTTTTTTTCCCAAGCAACTCAGTTTTGAGTATTATAGAGTGTTGATCTATATTAATTTAATTATTTTATAGTTTTGTAAAATAGATTTTTTAAAAAATATTGTTAAATAATCACCGACGGAATTACATACGGTATTTTTTTGAGGAAAATACCGACGGAATAAAGCAGGTAATTTTCTTTTTGTGCTTTTTCTGTCAATAAATCTATCAGTAATAATTTTTTTATTACCAATAGACAAAAAATTATTAGATAAAAGATTCACCGATGGAGCATTTTCATCTATAATTCTGTTGGTAAATTAATTACCAATAAAATAATAGTATAAATATCAACAAAAAAAAAAAATTATAGGTAAATATAAAGATTGTGTAACGAGCACCGAGGAAACCAGTAAACTAGAATCAGGTTGATGATTGAGATTCTTCCAGCTCTTTTAAAAGTGCAACAACATCATCTGATGAGTGAAGGGGAAAAAGTACAAGAGAAGAAATTCTCAGCCTTGAGAGGTTAAGTACAGATGAACCGTCAGGCGATGACATTCTATCATGAACTGGAGGCCGCCAAGCAGAATTTGATAATTGCTCCTTTCCGAAGTTGACAAAGCGTTCTATCATGAACTGTCTGAAATCCTTGAAATAGATGTCCAGTTACCTGGTTCGTGCTATGGCTGGTGATTCACCAGCAAGGTATGGCTCAGCAAAGCGTAGTCATCTTCATCCTAAAAAAAAAAATTTTAAAAAAACTTTTATTTCTACTATTTGTATTTTAGTATCAGTAGTGTCTATTGTTAGGTTTTATATGATAAATTTAATATTTTTAAGAAGTTTCAAGGATCATGTTTATCACGTTAAATAAATATAACATTGTTTAGAATTTATATAAAGATTACCTGAAAATTATATATTATTTTTTACTTTGAATGTTTACTTCAAGGCTCGGTTGTCGTAAATCATAAGTCGTCTAAAAGTTTTGTCTCTAATGGTAAATTACATGAACCATTAATAATAAATCTCTTAAACTTTTTTAGGAGAGAAGATTGATATACCTTTGGGAGCTATCTCTTTTCTTTTGTGTCTCAGGTGTATCTATATTATATAGAAAATAAGAGGCATAACATTTTAATTATAATGAAACTTAAGAAGCCCTATAAACTGCAAATTATCAATTTGTCCATTAAATAACATCACATTTATAATTTTAGGATAATTTTATAAATTTATTTAATCAAGTTCTTACTTAATTGTTTCTAGGTCTAGAATTGTAATCCCCTGTATTAATTACATTCCAGTCCTCAATTCATAAAACGTATTTACAATCAAGTCACACTTGATTAATTATCTCATTTTAATTTATGACTAATGGTTCTAATGTGTGTGACCCATTAGGTTCTATAATAAGTTGGCTCAAATATAAATCATAATCCTAAATAAAATATGATTAAATTAATTAAACAATTTAATTTATTATTAATTCAACAATTAATTAATTTATATTTGAAGATCAAGTACAATGTCTAGCAACCTATCATGATCCTTCAAATATTAGAAAATTCATAGTTTGTTTGACTTAACTTTTCAACGACCAGTTTCTTAGTGTTATTATTATCCTTTCATCGTGAATATTCTAATTTAGATATTATAGCATGTAGTATATTTGCTTTATTAAATCTTGTTCTCAACACTATAGTCATTGATTCTTTGAATAAGATTTAAAACTCTTTTCAAATCTTATTCCACCTTAGCTAAAAATTTAACAATCAATACTATTTGAGAACATATAAAATATTTTCTCTAATTCACCTAGGATGATGAATTCTCTATTGATTACTCAAATACCTTCATATAGTTAATGTTATACATAATATTTGCTCATTTGTTACCCTTTATTAGAACGTGTAATCAGGATTAAAGCATAATATTTTCTATATAAAATAACTTAGTAATCTCAAGTCTAAGGATCATTTGCATAATTTTCATGCAAGTCTTTCCATAATCATAGATGATCTCTTTATCTAGAATTCTTATATGAGTCAGTTCAGTGTACATGTCATCTAACAAGCATTTACATTTTAGTTTCATGAATCTTTTATACCTTAGTTTATAAGAGTAGCTGCTTTTTTTCATAAAAAAAAAGAACATAATATATATCGGTCTCAACAATTCTAATTAATATTTAGTATTAATAGAACATTGACTAAGAACATTTAGGAACAATGCTTTAATGCAATTCAAATCTCATAATTATAACAACTTTATAATTTCCTTTGCAAAATATTTTTGTCTAATAGACTTTATCTTACTCAAAATTCATTTATTAAACACTAGGTTTATTAATTAAATATAAATGAATATTAAAGATAACAAAAATCTTTATTAATAATAAATATGTTTTACATGATAAAAATCAGTGCTACATGTAACCAACCAATTGGCTATGTAAACCCCTAAACTAAAATTCAAGAATTTGTATGGGAAACATTAAACTAAATATAAATAATTTTTAATTCAAATAAAATAATTATAGACTTCTGGATTTAAAATTTGTAAATTTATGTACTTAGGTGGAAATTCTTGACAGAAAAATTGTAACAACCTGGCTTTTCAAGCCCAAAACAACAGTAAATTTTTTCTTTTTTTTTTTGTAATTGACACACATCGTGTCGGTAATCGGCGAACATGTTCCCTTCACATCATCAATATACAATCCATACATCAATAACAATCAACATTTCATTTCAAAGTGAATTTTACATAAACTCATAATATTATGTTTGCATAATTAGAAGTTCGCATTTAAAATATACATGCATAGACATGAGTTTGTATTCTATCCTACGAATAGTCATCATGAATTTAATCTAAAAGGATCTAATAATAGTTATACATTCAGTACATTGATTCATATAAAATACATCATGATTTAGAATCCAACTACATGATTCCTTGCAAAAGTAGGTTCTCATGTATTGGGTTTCCTAGGCACCTTGTTGGTATTACGTCCCTACTGCAGTACAAAACATTTACAAGAATGCAATTACTTAATAATAATAATAATAAGAAAACGGCCTAGCAGTTAAATGAAGCATTAACATTATCTCATATTTGAAGAGTGACATTTGTAGTTCCTTCATGATCTTGGTGTACACAACTTACAGTATATATAGATGCACCAATTCTTACAATCAGCCATAATCTTAAATCCGGCCATCCTCTTAAGACATCATTTGTCAAGGTTAACCGTTCACTCACCACGGCCATCCCTTTCAACTGCCATCAGCCAAAGCTAATCAACTATTTATCTCGGTCGTCCATTCAGATTCCATGAGCCAAAACTAATCATTCATTTGTCCCAGTCATTCCTTCGGATGCCATTAGCCGAAGCTAATTAATTGTTTGTCCCGGTCGTCCATTCAAATGCCATTAGCCGAAGCTAATCATTCATTTGTCCCGTTCATACATTTAGATGCCATTAGCTAAAGCTAATCAATTGTTTGTCACGGTCATCCCTTCGGATGTCATTAGCCAAAGCTAATCATTCATTTATTTCGGTCATCCCTTCGGATGCCATTAGCCGAAGCTAATCATTTGTTAACATTTAAGCATTTGACAGTCTGATATCTGAATTAACACAATACAATAACATTTATGATAAAGTATTTTTATTATTCAACATTATTTAAAAGGAAGGTGAAAGTCACCTACCTACAGTAGAAACTCTACTTGTGCTCCCCTGTTGCTGCTATGGCATCACACTAATGGTCCCTCCTGCAATCATAGACTTATCTCATAAATTTTCCTCATTCAAGGATATGTTTTATAATAATCATATCAATAACTAATAAAGCTTTCTTTCAATCATTTCTTTCTTTATATCTTATGTTTTTTTCATTACACCCATTAATGTTGTCATCCTTTATCCAACCATAGTTATCATTCCTTCAGGTCAATATGATAGAGAATCCATATTCATCCATTACTCATATGTTACTTTCTATGCATGTTCATTTTCTTATAATAACATACATACATATATCATGTATATTTTTAGAGTTAGTATCTTAGTGTGGAAGTGTTCGTATGACTCAATTCTTTTATATTCTTACATATAGTATTCACGTGAAAGTCTACTGTTACTGTCTAACTTTGAACTGTTACTGTCTAACCGTTATTGTCCAACCGTTACTGTCTAGACATTGAACTGTTACTGTCCAATTGTTAGTCTAGATATTGAACTTTTATTTTCCAACGGTTACTGTCCAACTATTACTGTGTAGACATTGAATTGTTACTGTCTGAACACTCATCATATTTTTAACTATATCTAGAGTTATAGAACTCCGTTTCAAGCTAGATTAGTCTCGTTGGAAAGCTAATACACGAGACTACAACTTCTCTGAAGGAATGAGAACCTAGTTCTGCCTCTGAGATAGTCAAAATTGCTCATCAACAAACACTACCCTACAGGGTCTATCAGGACCCAATCTCGGTTGATGACCCATAGTTGGGGTTCTACAGCTCCATATTGAGCAAGACCAATTTCCTTATTTAGCTAACATCCAAAACTACAATTACTATGAAGAAACTTAATCCTAATTCTCTCATCCTCCTACTCGAATTCTCTCTAAAATTCAGGAGATGAATCTGTCCAGATTCATCAACCTTTCCATTTACACACAACATCCACAATTTAACTTTTTCTCTTTTATCTCAACCCATGGCCATATCACATATCGTTTAAAATGTCAAAAAATATCTTTATAAGAGCCAATTTATCTTATTTATTTCAATCTTCCCTCTTAATCGTCAAAATAAAACATTCTTATCGATTTTACAAACTTTTCGAACAATATTCTTCTAAACACAATCCTTGACAACAGTTTCAATCAACTATAAATAACAAACGAATAATATTCCAAACAATCCATACTTTCAAGTTATAATGCATTATTATGAGTATAACATATCCAAATATTAACTTCATCAAATGGTGAAATTTCTAGAAATATAGGTTTAACCAAACTGACCTCAAACTTGCAGACCTACTATGCGAGAAGCACAACTTCTATACCGAATGTTTGTTTATGATCTCCACCGTTCAAAATCTACAAAGAATCAGGAAGAACAACATATCCAAATTATAGCCTAATCCAACGGTGGCCGAAGAAGGAAATAGACAGCAAAGAAGACTGTCCAGATGTGTATTTTTCCATATATTTACCTCCCTCGATATCTCTCAAACGGGGACTGATATAGAAAATCCCTCCAGTGAAAATGTACACGACATGGATGAGAACAACTTATCCAAATATCGTTCTGATCTAACAATGAAAGGTGGAGTTATAGCTGTTGGATGTTCTGCCATCAATATGTCTTCTCTCCGGTCTCTCTCTAAACTCTCTCTTATTCTTGCCAGTCCCTCCAAGAGAGAAAATAGAATGATATTTATAGTTCTAACATCTTGTTAATTTCACATTTATCCCCACCCATTTTTATCATTTGTTCATAAACTCCCAATCTTCTGTTATTTGAATATTAACCTCTCTT
>Ga0325403_1007794_pt1 | contig 10241 bp, 4 predicted proteins | sample PopdelMetagenome_19_FD_205665 | JGI IMG/M metagenome (GOLD analysis project Ga0325403, IMG submission 205665) | Populus deltoides microbial communities from Bellville, Georgia, United States - Xylem-PdKOR-R4 | ecosystem: Host-associated > Plants > Phyllosphere > Stem > Wood/Secondary xylem...
AAATAAAATGTCAATAAGATATTATATAAGTCTCAAGTGATTTAAAAAACTTATTTATAACTATATTAAGTCTGTATAATTATGTATACAATGAAAAATGAGAATAGCTTCTACATAATGAAAATTTTAAAAAAAAAATTAAAATTTTTTAAAACAAAAAATAAACAGGAAAGGTTTTTCAAGTGAAGTCTGTAACTAGGGCACGTTCACTTAATTATGGACAGATGTCAGCTCATCTGAAGTGCCTTGACATGTGTGCTGGGCTGCTCCTGTACCTGCCACAGCTTCCAAGGAAGACACCGTTGACCAGCCAGGTGGCCTCGGCCATGCTGTACATCAAATTTTTTTTATAAAAATAATAAAGATTTAAAATTGTTGAGTTTTTCTACTATTAAACTTATAGCGTGTTTGGTAGTGTGGTTACGGGTACTTTTCAAATAACTTTTCGTGCTAAAATATATGTTAATGATATTTTTTTATTTTTTAAAAATTATTTTTAATATCAGCACATCAAAACGATTCAAAACATACAAATCATATTAAATTTTAGCAAAAAAAAATTTTAATTTTTTGAGAACGCAGCCACAACAACGTTCCCAAATATTACCTTAAAAATATTAAATTTGAATCTAACTACTTTGCAAAGCTAATATTAAAAGTATTGGGTATTGTTATCTTATTTGACCCAGACACCTGGGATATGATAATCATGTCATGCCCCGATATCTAAGGTAGAAGTCATGTTATGCCTAGTAAAATCTGAATTAATTATTTTATTTTTAATTATTCTTTCAATACTAAATACGTGTTATGCTTAGCAAATTTTTTTAACAAGATAATTTTGTTATTACATTTCTAATTGACAATATCTTATATTTAGATAAACAGTAAAATTATATATTGTATAATTTTATCTTAGCAGTGCCTGTATCTTCTATCCACAAGAGGAAAAAAAAAGAGATAAATAGATGTGAAGATTGAGTTGTCAGAGAAAATTGGGAAATACGAATAAACCTGTGTTTTTAAAAATTTTAGTTTTTAATTTTTTATTAAAAAATAATTTTTATATATATTTTAAATTGTTTTGATACATTAATTTTAAAAATAATTTTAAAAAATAAAAAAAATACTATTTTAATATATTTCGATATAAAAATCAATTTAAAAAAATAAATAATCATACTCTCTGACATCTTTTGAATTCCAACCATCTATGGCAGCACTCCGTACTCTTGTTTTATAAGGCCTCCAAGGACAGAAGTATAGAGGAAAATATGTGTGTGTGTGTGTGTGAATCGAAGAGGGTCTGTCCGACTTTCATCATACTATTATTATTATAGAATACTAAAAGGTAAAAGGTGTGGATGAATTATTATAGATGGACACTTTTCGTATACTCAAAAAATACTCTGTATTTACTTTTTATATTCAATTTGATCCACAGAGTCTTTTTTTTATGATTTGATTCTGATTTAAACCTAATTACTTTTAATTTCTTAGATAATGATAAAATTAAAAAAATTATAAAATGAAAAATGTGTCAAACATTAATGATATACCAGAGATTTTACAAAAAAAAATATACTTAGATTCTTAATTTTTAAAAATAACAATATTTATTAGATTTAGATCCCATTAGATTTTTAAAATTCACTTTTAATATAAAAGCTTTTTTTAATTATTTTTGTTCTTCGTTAGATAAATAAGATAAAAATAGGTGCCGGATTCCAACTATTAAAAAAAAACACCATTCACACCATTTTTAACTACTGAAATGATTTTTCTTGATATTCATGGTTTGATTTTTAACTACTAAAATAATTTTTGTTGGTATTCACTGTTTCCATGTAATAAAAAAGAATTTGATAGTGTTTTTAAAACCTCTAATTTACCTAAAAAAATTGCGAGAAGCTGCACGGTGCATTCATTCACGGTAAAAACACCATATTGGTGATTTAGAGCGTGTTTAGTAGTGTGGTTGCGGTTGTTTTTCAAATAGTTTTTCGTGCCGAAATACATGCCAATGATTTTTTTTATTTTTTAAAAATTATTTTTGATATCAGCACATTAAAACGATCCAAAAAGTACAAACCGCACTCAATTTTAGCAAAAAAAAATCAAAATTTAACGAAACGCAGTTGCAAACGCAATGCCAAACAGACTCTTAAGATATCAGCAATGTCTATCGTGGTGTTTTGGTGAAAAAAAAAACACAAATAGAGCATATGTAGGCGCAATGGCACATGTGATGCAGAGATTATTTGGAAATGAAGACCAATATGTATTTTTTAAAAATTTAAATTTTTTTTGTTAAAAATTTTTTTTTTTATGTTTTGGATTGTTTTGATGCACTGATTTCAAAAATAATTTTTTTAAAATAAAAAAACATCATTTTGATGCATTTCAGTATAAAAAACATTTTGAAAAACAATCGTAATTACACTCCCAAACATACCCTAACTGAAAGACTGTGAGCCTAATTAATACATACAAGCCTTGAAGTTCAAGCAATGACGTGGTTTAGCCCACGCTAACTATTTAACACCAGGCTAGTGGCCAACTCTATTTAGGAACTCACACTACGATGTGGTTTAATATTTTTATATAAAAAATATTAATAACAAATTAAGATTTAAAAGTGTTAAATTTATTTATAACACTAGATTCAAAAAAGTATTAGGTCTGATTACAATGTTAGATTCAGATTCAAGAATCTTAAGCCATGCAGGGCTGCAAGACCTAAAAAACTTGGAACTGATGCCCCTATCAACCCAGGCAACTTAGGTTCAGCACCCCTTTCCAGCCTCAAGTTACTTGTGTCTGGAAGGGGATGTCAAGCCCAAATTAACAACGAAAGTAGTAGTAATAATAATTGATTTTATCCTTCAAATCAAATCTATATTTTTTTTCGATAGTAATAATATTTATTTTAAATTTAATAAATTTTATACTATCAATAATATTATTAAACATGTCTGACCCAAGTTTTTATAGTTTTTAATCACTTCAAATAAAATTTATGGTTTTTCTTCGATAATAATAATATTTTTTTTCAAATTTATTAATGATAATAATAATAATATTAAATTCATCTAACCCAAGTTCTTATAGTTTTTAAGCCCTTCAAATCATATTTATGGTTTTTCTTCAATAGTAATAATATTTTATTTTAAATTTATCAATGATGATGATGATAATTTTTAATTTCATCCTTCAAATCAAATCTATGGTTGTTTTTCAATATTAATAATGTTTTTTTCAAATTTATTAATTATTATATTAATAAATAATATTTTTAATATTAATAATAATACTATTAAACTTGAATGACTCAAGTTTAAGTGGATATGACTCTAACGTCAGATCCAAAAACTTTAAACTCCTCTTAAACATCAGACCCCAGAGCCTCGGGTCTAGCTACAGCGCCGAAGTCAAGAGCTTCGGGTCCGGATGACAAACCCATGAGCCTTGGGTCCGAACGCCAAACCTTAGAGTCATGGGTCAGGCGTGGGTGCAAGACCCAAGCAACTTGGATGTGACGCCCCTTTCCAACCCCAAGTTATTTGAGTTTGAAAAGACATGTCAAACCCAAATTAATAATGAAAGTAATAATAACAATAACAATAATGATAATTGATTTACCCATCAAATCAAATCTATGTTTTTTTTTATAGTAATAATATTTATTTCAAATTTAATAATATTTATAATAATAATATTAAACTTCTCTAACCCAAGTTTTATAGTTTTTAATCTCTTCAAATTAAAGTTATGTGTTTTCTTCAATAGTAATAATATTTTATTTCAAATTTATTAATGATAATATTTTTTAATTTTATTTTACCCTTCAAATCAAATTTATGATTGTTTTTCAATATTAATAATATTTTTTCTATATTTATTAATTATTATATTGATAATATTAATTATAATAAAAAATAAGAATATTTATAATACAAATAATCATTTTTTGAATATTAATAACAATATTAAACTTATTTGATCCAAGTTTAAGTGGCCCTGACTGTAAAGCCCCAAGAACTTTGGGCTCCTTTAAAACATCAGACTTAAAAGTCTTGGGTCTGGCTTTAATGCCGGATCCAAGAGCTCTGGTTTCAAACACAAAACCCACAAGTTTTGGGTTCGGATGTTGGGCCCTAGAGCCTTGGGTCCTAGCGCGGACCCAAGAGCCCTGTATCGGACGTCAGACCTAAGATCCTTTAGCCAGGCAAGGTTGCAAGACACACGTGACTTGGGTCAAGCACTCCTTTCTAGCTCGAAGTTACTTGGGTCTTGAAGGAAATGTCAGACTCAAGTTAATAATAATAATAACAATAATAATAATTGATTTTACCCTTCAAATTAAATCTATGTTTTTTTTCAACAGTAATAATATTTATTTAAAATTTAATAATATTAAACTTGTCTTGGCCAAGTTTTTATAGTTTTTAATCCCTTTAAATAAAATTTATAGTTTTTCTTCGATAGTAATAATATTTTTTTCAAATTTGTTATTAGCAATAATAAACTCATCTAATCCAAGTTCTTATAGTTTTTAATCCATTCAAATCAAATTTATAATTTTTCTTCCATAGTAATAATATTTTTTTCAAATTTATTAATAATAATAATAATAATAATAATAATAATAATTTTTAATTTTATCCTTCAAATCAAATCTATGGTTGTTTTTCAATATTAATAATATTTTTTAAAATTTATTAATTATTGTATTAATAATATAAATATAAATATAAATATTTTTAATATTAATAATAATATTAAACCTGTCTGACCCCCGCACCGTTTTTCAGCCCTTACGGGGTTGTGCAGACCCAGGCATAGATCAGCAGCCCTAGGCAAACCCAGGTGTGCGGTCTGCTATCTAGGCGTGTGGGTCTCGCCCTGACGCCTAGGATCTTGTCAACATGTCTGACTCTAGTGTCAGGTGTCTGTCAATCATACTATTCCTCAATGCCAGTCCCCAAAAAATCCGAACTGTCCCAAACCATCTTTTCAATGCTAAATGTATCACATGAAAAAGACAATCTCGCCTCCAATTGTATGCCTAACAAGTTTTTTTGGCAAAGACAACAACTTCATTACACTACTCTAATCCATAGTGTTTTGTGTCTTGGTGAATAATATATAGGTGAAAAGTGAAAACTCCACACCATTTAGCTTTTGTTACAATGTGATATGCTGCTATTGAATAATTTTATTTTTTAGAAAAAATAAATATGTAAACTTTTTCAATGCGTTTTTTTTCATTAAAAAATTCCTGATAAAAAATTAAAAAACTTGTGTCATATCTAATTAAATAAATCAAGACTAAATTAAAAAAATTAATAGATAGATGTAGATCAAGATATTTGATCTCACAAAAAGGATCATTTATCTAGCTATGTTTAATAACTTTATTGCTTTAAATAAATTTTTTATTTAATCAAATGATTATCCATGCCACTAAAATGTAAAAAAGTTATTAACAATAACTAAAGACTATACTAAAAAAAATAGAAATATAGATGTAGATCAAGATATTTGATATCGCAACATGAGTCGTGTATCCAGTTGTGTCTAATAGCTTCGTATCGTAGAATAAATCCTTCATTTAATCAAATGATTATAGAATTGGCCTACACTACGTCACGGGTTAGAGCAAAAATGATTTTGAACATAAAAAAAGTTTAGGCGTCGATAACATGTTTCCTAAAAAATGGATTTAAACCATGAATTCAAAATCAACAACAAACTAGACAATGATTTTATCTAATATTGAGATATAAACATATTGGATTTACCTGGGTTAACTTGAGTTGGTCTGTGAAACCCGCAAGAATAATCTTGCAAAAAACAAATCAGGAAGCTTAGTCCCCAGTTAACTTAATGTCAAATGACAAAATTTGTAAAATGCAACATCAATTAAAAAACAACAACTCAAGTGAATTCGAGTCAACTAACCAAACTCATGACACAGTTCATACACGTCACAAAAATCAATATATTTCTTATCGTAGATATTATTTACATTGAATTAGACGACAATAAAGCATTTTAGATTTTTTTATATGAAATATTTTTTAAAAGGAAAAAAAACTAGACATGTGGGCTGAGATAGCTAAAATGGATAATAGATAACAAAAAGTGAAATTGTATTTATTTAGTTTTAAGTTAAAAAAATGTATTATCTATTACAAAGGGTGAAGTTTTATTTTAAATAGTGGGAAAAAATGCATAAGACAACAAAAAAGAAAAAAAATAGCCCTCGCAATTTGGCTTCACCAGTCAAACATGTGATCCGAGTCACAGACTCAATCCTGTTCAATATTTTTTTTCTTCTTAAATTTATTTTTAACCTAACTATAAAATTCAAAAGTAAGGATAAAAAAAATAACTCATGCACGCAAGCCTATGGGTTAACGCGATTGAGCCTTCGAAAGGAAGAGCCCAGGCCCGTATGCCTTTATTTTTTTTCTTTTAAAGGGGCAAACAACCTATTGTTTTGAAAAAAAAAAGAGCAAACAACGTGTCATCTGCTAGCCCAGATTGCAGCCACCATCATGGTGGCTGGAAAATTGGGGGAATTGGGTTTTTTGCTTAAAAAACCTAATTTTTAAGTTGTTTCAACCCAAAAAAGCTTTCTCAACACCCTTAGAACACTTAGAAATTAATTCAGAAGTTGTCCAAAAACCTGAGATCAAATCTGGTTAAATTTATCTTCCTCAACTTAATTCTAGTTTTCAAGCAACATTGAGGTTCTAAATAATAACAATTAAACTCATTTCATCGCAGGAAATCCGTGGACACCGAGAACAACTATTTTGATGATCAAAAGTGGCATGAGCGATGACTGTATCTCAATGTCAGAATCTGACAATCTCTCTCTTCTCTCTAAAAAAAACTCTTTACACCAAAACTGAATTGCAAAAAAATTAAGGGACTAGCTGGGTATAATCTGTAAAGTTAGAGGAATCAACTGAGCTTTTGGCAAGAACTTTGAACCCCCTGTCTATTTTCAACACTCTTTCCATATTGGTCCTCCTCCTTTCAATCTTTTTTTTTGTCAATAAATTTGAATTAATTGTCTTTTGATTTTGTCATGAAACAATGCAATAGCTCAAAAAAAAAAGTTTCAGGACCAAAATAATTTTTTTAAAAATATTAAGTCTATTTGACAGGCTCCACTACGCAAATGTCCATAGTTATTCTCCCACACATTTAGTGTTTTCTATAATTTTTCCTGGTTATAGTACCCCTCCACTCTATAAACGCAGTAGAGTTGCTGGTTATAACCTTTTACCCCTTATAAATTGCATAGGAAAAAACTTCTTTTTATTTTTCATGACGATTCATGTATTTTTTTTATGGGTTTGTTAATAACGAGGGGAGAGGTTTAACATAGTACTCGATAAGCAGCTAAGTAGAAGCAGATTATGGAGTGTTTGTTTTTGTGATATAACATGCTTCTTAAAGTGTTTTTTAAATTATTTTTTGATATAAATATTTTTAGTGTTTTTAGAAGATTTTTGTGTCTGGTGTAAAAAAACAAAAAAAAAACTTTATTGTTGTTGAGAGAAAACCAAATACATATAAAGCATTAGAAATTTACTATTGAGACCTGTCAAGAAGCTAAATATGGTCAATTGTTTGTTAATGATAGCTTTTACAGATTATGAATAGCATAATCCATGATTATATCTCACCATGAATGAGCTCGCGCTATGTTACGGGCCACATTGTTTTCCATACAAAATGATGTTTGTGCGATGCAAATGCATTTTAAAAAAATAAAATATATTAACGATTTGAGTTATAACACCAATTGAGACTAATAAATTGATTTTATTTTAATTAGACAATAAAAAAATAATGATATTAATCTGACATTAAAAAAAAAACAAAGATCATGATACCTTGAAAAAACAAAAACGATGTGAGCATGAAATTGGATAAAAAAAAAAGATAAAAAAATGGACAGAGTCAACAAACATTGAAGAACATAACGGGGGGGAATAACTACATAAAAGAATCTAAAATAAAAAACAGTAATTAAAAAGAATAAGGGTGAAAACTGAAATAAAAAATAAATTAGAGGGAAACTATTTTTGTTACTAGAGGTTTAAATCAAAAAAGAAAAATAATTCAAAGAAAAAGAAAAAAAAACAAGGATAAAAAAAAACAGCACAGTATAAAGTTGGATTAAAGGGTGAGGTTTATGAAAACTTTAAAACATTAAAACTTTTATGATAAAGTTAATAAAAAAAGAAATCCGAAGACAAAAAACCAAATAAAAAAAGGAATATATGAAAAATTAAAATCGAAGAACTAAATCGAAAATAAATAACACTTATACAAAAATGGCAAAGGAAAAAAAATAAATTAAAAGAAAAAAGGATACAAATTTTCATTTGGAGGGTTAAATTGAAGAGAAAAATAACTTAAAAAAAAAAAATTAAGGACAAAATTGAAAACAATAACTCTAGATAAACTTGGACTAAAGGGTGAAATTGAGAAAAAACACTTTTATAAAAGTGTCAACTAAAGAAATCACAAATAAAAAAATAAAGACCAAATTGAAAAGCATAATATATTACAAATTGGAATTAAATGAGTAAATTGAAAGGAAATAAAACTCTTATTAAAAAATCAAGGAAAAAAAATCAAAAGAAAAAAGACCATAGCACAAATACAAAAAACAAAGAAGTGCAATTTGCAAATTTCATTGGTTGAGAGAGAATAAGAAGAAGAAGAAGAAAAGGCCGACCAACGACAAACCATCTAACCATTGTTGACACGTGTTGTATCGGTTGAAAAAGCACGCGACAACACATCTAACTACGTGGTAGATGAACAGGTTTAACCACTAGGATGCACCGCACGTGCTGACACGTGCCACACATACAACAAGAATTTTTTAAAATTTTATGTTATTTTATTATGTTAAAATACAACAATGCCCTTTATAAAACCAAAAAAAACAATAATAACTAACTAAAAGCATAAATATCTCATGACCGAATGCTTTGGTTGTTTTTTTTACTTAAAGGGCAATGTATTAATCTAATTGTAACCTAAAATATAAAAAATTAATAATATCCCTGAGCTAACGGCATATTAATTTTGGTCTTTAAGGGCTTCTTAGTTTTTTCACTATTTATATAACACAAAAGGATCAAAATACTCTCGCCACTTGTTAATTGAATAAGGGGCATAATAATAATTTCACTTTATAATACTCACCAAAATGTGTCACGTTCTACAATAAAATCATTGTTCCCAACCCCTTTTGGTTTTAGTATTAGTTGGATGTTCTCGTGCTATACGACGAGCTCACTTTTTATTTTAATAAAAAACACTATAAAAATTTACAATACAAAAATAATATTTTTTTAATATTAATAATAATATTTTTTCAAATTTATTAATTATTTTATTAATGATATTAATTATAATAAAAATAATAATATTTATAACATAAATAATTATATTAATAATTCCAAGGATTATAACACAAATAATAATATTTTTTATATCAATACTTTGAGTAATAATAAAAATAATAATATTTATAACGTAAATAGTAATATTTTTGTTATGAACACTTTGAATTATAAGACAAATAATAATGTTTATGACACATATTATTATATTAAGAAACTGAAGAATATTTATAACACAAATTATTTGGGTCCTGGTGAGGACCCAAGCGAATTGGGTGCTGTACAAAACCCATTGCCATTAGGTCCAGCGCTGGCCTTATTGTATTGGGTTCATTGCATGACCTATTATCATTGGGTCCTAATGCAGTCGCATTTGCAGGACAACCCAAGTGCTAGGTCTCGCCACGTGGCGCGCAGGTTTGGTTGTGCATCCTTGGTAAGCCAGCGTCACGTGGTGCTCGGGTCGCACTCAACGCAAGGGCAGACAGCCTAGGTGCCAGGTGTCCCCACGTGGTGGTGCAGGTCTGGCTCACGCCTAGGGCAAGGCAAGCCGGCCCCAGCGCCACGTGGAGCTCGGTCTGACTCAGTGCTAGGGCAGGGCAGCCCAAACGCCTTAAATATTATTATTTTTATTATAATTAAAGTATTAATATTAAAAATAATATTATTTGTGTTATAAATATTACTATTTCTATTATAGTTCAAAGCATTAATATCAAAAATATTATTATTTGTGATATGAATATTATTATTTGCGGTACAAATATTTTTATTATAATTGAAAGTAATAATATTTAA
>Ga0325403_1007795_pt1 | contig 10240 bp, 6 predicted proteins | sample PopdelMetagenome_19_FD_205665 | JGI IMG/M metagenome (GOLD analysis project Ga0325403, IMG submission 205665) | Populus deltoides microbial communities from Bellville, Georgia, United States - Xylem-PdKOR-R4 | ecosystem: Host-associated > Plants > Phyllosphere > Stem > Wood/Secondary xylem...
AATAGAAAATAAGTTGGAATTATCTCAATTTTCTGGAAGCCCTAAAAAGATCATACAAATTTTACAAGTGGCCTAAAAAAATGATATTTCCAAATCAATTCCTTCACTATCATAAATTTGTAAAATACCAACAGAAACACCAACAAAAAAATCTCATTGATAAATTACAATGATATTCACCAATGTAAAATAGCATAGTTGTTTCCATTGGTAACCGTCGATGATTACCGACGGAACTAACAATGGAATTCAATGAAAAAAATGGGTAGTTTTTCCCTTATTAATCTCATCGGAAAATCTAACGTCTCAATATTTATAACAGACTTACCGATGATAATTTATCGTCACTAATTTTCATCGGTAAACCCATCGGTAATATTAAAATTATAACCAGCAACATGATCCCATTCTCTGTCTATCCCATTTCTTCTTCTTTTTTCATTTTCTTTTACAGAAAACAACACCCTTCCCCACCCCCATTTTGTCACAAATCTAGCTCCGATCATCACAAATCCGACCACCCCAAAACTCAGCCTGACAGTATTCCCATCCCGGTTCAGTTTCTTTTGAAGATTCGCCACATCAAGTAAGCAAACCTATCTATTTTTTTGTTCTAACCCTTTTTTATGTTAACTTTTTGGTATTTTTGTGTAGTATATGTAGTTTGTTTGTGTATTTACTTATTTTATAGATTTTTTTTAAAGAAATATGTTGTATGAATATATCATTTGTACATGTTAGAGTTTGTTTAAGATTTTAAAAAGTTATATTTGTTTGTCATTTGATGAAATTGAGTTTGATTTTGTAATTTAGGTGAATTGTAATAAAAGAAATAATAAGTTTTTTAATGGGTATTTTTCACGTTTTATCAATTTTATTGTTAATTTGAAAATTTCGCTAATTTTAAGGAAATTTGATTTTTTGGTGAAAATCAATAATGATTAAAGGGCACTATTCAAATAGATTGAATAAGCTTGAATTGAATTAATGATAACTAGTTAGTTGGGTACTAATAATTTTTTAGTTCACATTATTAATTAATACATGTTGTCATCAATATTCTATATAGGTTTCATATAAGTAATGGATGATCGTTCTTGATGTATCGAGTTTCACTCAAAGAATTGTGTAGGATGGATTATTGTAATGGGTTTAAGGGTTTTATTAACGACGCACTATCTAATAGGAAGAATATTAGTAAAGGCAATATTAGATATCCATAAAAGAGGTGTAAAAATAAAATGTTTCTCGATCCAGATGTTGTTACAATGCATTTTCTGCAAAAAAGGATTTATGAAAAAATATTTATGTTGGTTTGCACACGGGGAACCATATGTTCTTTATGAGACCATGGTAAAGAAGATCGTTGGCTCAACTTCTAGTATTAGCAACGTGCATGAGGTTGTAGATAATAATAGTAATCCTTATATAAATGAATCAGGGTTATGCAAGTGAATGTTCAATTGTAGATAAAGAATCAAATGCAGACGTATAGGTTTTTTTTAACTTTTAAAAGATCTCGATGAATCATTATAGGATGGGCGCACAAATCATAATAAATTATCGTTTCTTGCATAGGTGTTCACCATCATGTTAGATTATAGGCTGAATGCGGCTAGTTATGACAAAATCATCAAATGAGCAAGATGCATTTTACTTGAAGGGAATAAGCTGAAAGAGAAATTCTATGATGTTAAATCCATGATGAAATCCCTTGGCATGGGATACTAAAAAATTGATATGTATCCAAAGTTATGCATGTTGTACTACCGTGAAAATACAGATGTTATCGAGCGTAAAATGTATGGGCATGATTGGTATAAACCCAAAACTAGTAAGGGAAAGACACTTCACATATAGAAAACTAAGATACTTTTCAATCATTTTTAGGCTGCAAATGTTATTCATATCTCTAAAAACTGATGAACACATGACATTACATCATTCATATGACGTTGTGGATGAAGTCATGGTGCACCCTTTTAATGGTGAAGCTTAGGAGCAGTTTAATAGTATGCAGTCTCAATTTTTAATGGAACTATAGAATATACATCTTGGGTTATATATAGATGGGTCTATTTCGATCATTTGTTACACCCTATTTTTATTGGTCGATGATACTCATGATTTATAATTTGTCATTGGGAATGTGTATAAGGCTGGAGTTCATATTATTATCTACAGTCATACCCGGTCCTAATAGTCTAGGTAGGAATTTAGATTTTTATCTTCGACTATTGATTGATGAGTAAAATTAGTTATGGTCATTCAGGACTTTCATGTATGATGCCTCAAGGAAACAAAATTTTTAAATGAAGAGAGTTTTGATGTAGACTATTAATGATTTTTGGTTGGATCACACATGAAAAATTAGTCTGGCCATACTATATGGAAAATAAAAAGGCCTTCACCTTAACAAATAATAGTAAAATATCTTTTTTTTTTTAATTTCCACCGGAAGTTTTTACCAACCAATCATAAGTACAGAAAGAACATAAAGGACTTCTTTGTAGGTAAAGTTGAAAGGGATGTTGCACCACTGGTACTGTCAAGTGAAGAATTATATGACGTAGTCTCTTAGTACGAGGGCATTGTGTTTAGTTTTCAATTCAGTAAGCAGAAGTTTTTTGGTTTTGGTGTAACCTATATTTGGATAAAGCGAAGCATTTTTTAATAGCTTTCTTATTAAAAGACTAATCTTTTTTGGCATAATCTAGATGTTATGCATATCAAAAAGAAAGTGTTTGAAAACATTTTTAACACGGTGATGGATGTGAAAGGGAAGACAAAGGACAACATGATAGTTAGAATGAATATACCTTTATTTTGTCATAGTAATAATATGAAGTTGGTTTATGATGGGCTATGAGTCACAAAGCTCAAAGTCATCTTTACCTTAGATAAGAATGCATAGTTACTTGTCTAACAATGACTTAAGAGTCTACATTTCTTTATGGATATGCTTTGAACATATATAGATTGGTGAATTTAGAGAATGATAGATTGTATGGAATGAAAAGTCATGAATGTTATATGTTTATACGAATACTTATTCCACATGCTTATAATGATTTATTACTGACGGACTAAGTTTATCGGTGAGTTTCAGAAAGTTGAAAAAAATTATAGGACTTTTCCATTATTTTATACGAAATTGATTACCAATGAAATGTTAATTATATACGAGATTATCGACGAACTACGTCTATCAGAGAGTTCTAGAGAGTTGAAAAAAAAATTACAAGACTTTTCCACTGTTATATATCGATGGACTAAGTCTCATGGACAGTTCCAGATAGTTGGAAAAAAATTACAGGACTTTGCCACTATTTTACACCGATAAAATTATTGACGGACTAAGTCCCTTTTGAGAGTTCCAGAGAATTAGAAAAAAAATATAGGATTTTGCCACAGTTATATACCGATGGATATATTCCATTGGAAAGTTTCAGAGAGTTGGAAAAAAATTACAAAACTTTACCACTAAACCTTCAAATCACCGATGGAATTATTGACGGAATGAAATGTCATTGGAAAATTTTTAGGGGTTCTCAAAAAATTTCAGTGTTAATTATTGTTGGAATAACCAACTGACTATAAAAATTATTAAATATTAATATATCCGTAGGTAATTCCATTAGTAATAAATGACATGTTACTATTGCTGACAGAAAAATCTATTAGTGAGATTAAACCCAAATATATGACTGAATCTCTACTCTCCCCACTTTATCTCTTTCTTTCTTTTATATCAAATGACCATTGTAATCTCTCTCTCTCTCTCTCTCTCTCTCTCTATCTCTCTCCAATCGGTGGTGATAGCACTCTCTCTCTCTCAGTTTAATAATGTTTTTTTTATATGAACTACTAAGATTGAGGCTTTTATATTATCATTGATAAATTCTATCCTTAAACTATCATGATTTAGATAATTACTATCTCTTTGTTTGATTTGATCGTTAGTACTGACTATTTCTATTTTGATATTGTCAGATGAAATGTTTTAAAGATGCTAATATAAATTCAATCCATTTAACAATATTATAATTTCAAGATTTTTTGAAGTGGATTTTTTTTTTTACTTTCTAAACAATAAAATTTTAGTAAATTATGAAAAATAGAAAATAAGTTGGAATTATCTCAATTTCTGGAAGCCCTAAAAAGATCATACAAATTTATATACGTAATTTTATTATAGTTCACAATTTATTTTTTTAATATAATTAGAAATTATTTTAGTTAGTTTAGTCCTTTACTGGTACCTGTGCTTAAACTTGTCGCCCTCCTGGTTCTAGTGCAGATTCACCTCTACGTCCTCCTCCAACTTCTATCAACTAAATAAATAAATTGTATTTAATAATATTTTTAAATTAATAAAAAAATTGCTTTTAAAAAAAATTAATTCTATTTTTTATTTTTTTAATTGTATTGTTTATTTTATTTTATTAATAAAATTTACATATAATACCATCGAGATTATCGATGAAAAGTGAAATACCAACAGAATTACTAATGGACTAAATCTCTCGAAGAGTTCTAAAGAGTTGAAAACAAACTACAAGATTTACCAATGTTAGATGTAATTATCTAACAATAACGCACTTATAAATATAATTCTCCCATGGACTAGATCCGTTGATAGTTTGTTATAATTGCCGATGAATTTACTGACATAATTTTTGCTGACAAAATTTTTTTACGTGATAATTTTTTTTTGTAAATTTATTGATGATTATATTGCTAATGGAATAAAAATCATAAACAATGTATTTTTTGATGATATTTTTCCATCTGTGTTTTGCTATTTTGGTAGTGATCATTGTTAAAAGTGAAGACAATATTTTACAATAAGAATAATACATCAAATGCATTTCATATTACATTTAACTGAATTTAGAAAGAAAAAAAGGGGGGGAAATATGTTATCAAATAGAGTCCATGATGCATTGACGCATAGTTGATAAGCATTAGCAGAAAGAGACCCAAAATGTTGTTCTCATAATTGAGCAAATACCTACTCGATGACACAAATAGAACCACCATGGCGGGCAATACAGAAGTATATATGGTAGAGATTTATCTTTTGAGTGGTTGCTTCAACGTGAGGGAAGTTACGTCTACATCTGGCTTTGACTTTTGTGAGTCCTAAAAATGCCACACATAACGACAATCCGTGGTTGACTGTCAGAGTGGGCTTAGGTGTGCTTGGTTTCAGAAGGGAGGTGGGGAGGTGGCGCGGGGTTTACAGACAAAATTTGCCACGACGTTTTCTCCAAAGTCAACCCTTATCAGGTGGGACCATCTGGTCTGTGATTGGCTGACACGTATGACTAATTGGGTCCCACTAGTCTCTGATTTTCACGTGTGGAGATGAACGGAGTAGTTCGACCTGTTCCAGTCCTGCTTAGCCTAGATCCAAGTCACTGACGGTGTACCTAACAACACCTAGGAGAGTTGCCTAACTATAACACAATAGTCGGGTATAATGTTTTGTTACGAAACAAACATATTTCTCTATTTTTTTCTCTATTTTTTTTTATCTTGAAATAATAATTAAGTAAAATACTTAGTGCGCAGAAGAAATATTATTCTCCATTGACTTACACTCATGGGTACTGTAGATTTATTGTCCCGATAAGTTTTTTTTTTCATTTTTTTCATTTTACTGTTTAAAAGCTTAATTAAAGACTAATTTAGCTAAAATTATCATGGAAGGGAAAAATTAAAATGAAACACGCGGAAAAGATTGAAAGTATTTTTTTGTCAAACTTTCAATTTAGTTCTCATTTTTTACTAATTATAATAATGAGGTCCTTCAATTTTTGAAGTTTCAAGTTTCAGCAAAACTTTATTTTCTTGTTTTTAGTTCTTGATTTGAAAGAGAAGAGAAAAAATCACCAAGTTTCGGCAATACAAAAGAAAAATTATTGTTAACTTGATCTTGGCTACTAAAATTATCAATATTTGTGTCAGAAGGTTTTATTTAATAAGAGAAGTTCAAGAAAAAATCACCAAGTTTCGGCAATACAAAAGAAAAATTATTGTTAACTTGATTTTGGCCACCAAAATTATCAATATTTGTGTCAGAAGGTTTTATTTAATAAGAGAAGCTCAACTTAAGTATTTTTTACCTGAAAATTGCCTAAAAAATAAATATGAGCTCAGAAAGAATTTTTATTTCAGATTAATTTTGAGTTTTAAGACCCTTTTTTTTTTTGCCTTAGATGAGTTTATCAATGTACCTATGGCGTTTTTTAGTTGTTTTGAGTTGAAAATGAATTTTTATGTAAAAAAAAAAATTTCTATTCTTATTTTCTAGTGACTATAATGTCCATAATCTAAACAAAATCATACAAGGTGTTGTCTAACTATTTTTTTAAAAAAAAAAATATAGGACGAAGACATGTCATCCTTCTTATTTGCAATAAAAAACCAAAGGACCAAGCACTCGGGCCTTTATTGAATAGGCCAGAGGTGCTGGCATAGCTTGTTAGGCCTAACAATCCATGATCATTTCCTTTTTATTTTTATAATTGATGCTTTTTATATGTATTTTATCAAAATATTTTTTAATTTATTTTTAAATTAATACCCCTTCTCTTTTTTTTTAACCTCTTATAGATGATTGTTAGTTTTTTTCAGTGTTTTAAAACCCGGACCGGCCCGGCGGGTCAACCCAGGACCCGGTCGACCCGGCCCTAGGACCGGTCCGGGTAGAGGCAAAAACCCGCTCGGGAATTGGCCCGCCGGGACCCGGTCCACCCGGCGGGTCAACCCGGGACCCGGTCCACCCGGTCAAACCCGGGTGAGACCCGGTCAATTTTTTTTTATTGCCAATCATTAAACGACGTCGGTTTGTTTCCTTCTAAAATGCTAAAACGCTGAAGATAGTGTAAAGAAAAACGAAGCAAAATCAGTTACAATTGGCAAACCTAATTTACTCACTTTTTGAAACTCAGCTGCCCAGCTGAGGAGTAGAGGGCGTCCCGGCCTGTTGATCGCTGAGGAGCTGAGGAGCAGAGACATACAAAGACTTAAGAAGAGGAAGGGAGGAGGGAGGAGAGGGAGAAGTTAAGAATTTAGCCCCAATATTAATTCTACTGTTCTATCTTACCTTTTATCTCTCTTTCTGTCTTTCGATACAAAATAATGAAAGAACTGCAGGATATTTCCCAAGAAGACCCCTCTGGAAAATCTGGTTGTGCATAGCTTGTTCTAGGTTTTCTTTCTGTAGCGAGTATTATCCATATTACCCTTTTAGTTAGTGCATAGGACAACATTTATCAAAAGCTATAATCCATGTGCAGTTATGTGTTTTTTTTTTGGGTTATCTGACCCGTGACCCGCTCACTTGACCGGGTCGATGACCGGGTCGGGTTTCAAAACTATGGTTTTTTTAGTTATTTTGTATGCATTTAATTTTTGAATAGATTATTCTAATTCATTTAAAAGTTTTTTTTTTATATAAATGAATTTTATTTTTAAAAATAAAAAATATTTATTTTTGAATAATATTTGTAAAACATGTAACCTTGCATAAAAATTTTTCTTTTTTATTTTATTCAATCAATTTCATGTGTGTTTATTTCTATTTATAGTTTGATTAAATAAAAATTTAATTTTGGTAAATAAAGTCATTAAACACAATAAAGTCAAATACTTATGTTACGAGATCAAATATCTTAATTTATATTTATTTTTTGAATTTTTTCATCTTTATTTATCATTCATGACTTATTATTTATTTATTAATACACTATGTTCTTGATTAGATATATGCATAAACTTTTTAATTTACATTTAAAATTTTATATATATAAAAATACATCCAAAAAATCTATATATAAATTTTTTTTTGTAGGAGAATACATACAAACGGGTCAAATTTCTAGTTGAAACCAAAATGTGTAATAAAAACACCAAGTATGGGTGTATTAAAAGAACACTAAAAATGCCTTGCGGGACTCTTTGCAGGGCCTGTATAATAAATACTTGGGTCTGTTGGTTTGTTGGGCGGAACCATATTTTGAAACAATGAATATTTTGTTGGTCCAACAATAAATTCAGAAAATGGACACCACAATGGGCCTATCTTGTATTTCTCATTTTGGGCTTCGGGCTTCAGGCAATCAGCCCACTGCATTAACTTTAGGAAACAGTCTTGTCTAGACTGAACCCAATTAACTTCTCATTGTTGGGCTTCAGGCCTTCACCTCTTTCCGTTGCTTCTCAACTAGAAATTATCAAATACTCTCTAGTGGACTGCTCCCATTCCATAATGCACTTACACAAATAACCTAATGCATCACCCACTCCTTTTTTATTATAATTGGGCAACATTGCCTACTGGATTGCTGCTCAAGATATGACCAACACTGTAGTTGGTGGAAAATTGAGTGGTGGGCTTTTAAAATTTTATTTTCAACATATTTTTATCTAAAAAAACTTAAAAAATACCATAAAACCTCTATAAAGTATTTATCAATTTTAAAACACTATAAAATCATTTTAAAAAAACAAAATAAAAAAATATAAATGAAACTCGATCTACTTTTTTAAACAATTTTATAAAATGTAACATGTTGACACCAAGAACGATGAGTTGAATTGTTGAAAAGTAAGTATTCATCAACTTTTATTTTTTTTTATCTTTTTTTCCTCTCTTAAACTCAAAGATTAAAATATTAAAAAATAAATTTTTAGATAAAAATTAAAATTAAAAAAAAAAGACTATAAAGTAAGAAATCAAAAGTAAGTGCGTTTTCTAGCAAATTTGACATTGAGAGTGAAAATTCTCCATGTTTTATACTTTAACCCTCCATTGATATTTTTTTTCCCTTAACAAACTTTAATAAACTGGCAATTAATTTAGGTATAAAAAGTTGAAATTGAAAAAAAAAAGATTTGAGAATGAAACTTAGAATATAAACTTCGGTTGATGTTTTAGTATATGATGTAAGTAATTGTAATTTACTCTCCAGTCGGTTCTTAAAAGCTCATCCGCATTACTTCCATAGTTTTTTTTTTTTTGTTTGAAATCTCTTTTAAAATTTGAATTGCAAATAATAACATCACGCAATCCACTATTTCAAGTTCCATGAACGTAGACCCATTAGTACTATGGATTCACACTGCATCAGATTTTTCTTGCCATTGAACTATTTTTTCCGATATGATCTTTCCACATTTTTTTCCTCTGTGATTAGCGTTAATGCTTGTATGGATGGACTTGATGTTGTGCAATTTTGTTCGGGTTTTTGTTTTCCGAGAGATCAAAACTCAAATGGATTATAATTGGCAAATAAAAAAAAAATCAATCACTTAAAGGAAGAAAAAAAAAACAAAAACTATGGAATTCAAGTCAAGGGGAGGAGAAAGAGAAAAAAGAAGAGGAAGAGGAATAAAACGAAAAGTAGTCGCCAACGCCACCACGTGGATAAACATTTGCCACACATTGCCTTTAATGGAAGATGCCATCAAGACGCATCCATATGCCCCAATAAAAACTGCGTTTAGAGGTTGGAGGACACTACACGTGCCGTTATAATGCGGCGAGTACTCCCACACGCTGGTGATTGTTTCATATGCTCTAGTTTTTTTTTTTTATTATTACTTTGGTTCCTCTTGCATAAGAAAACATCAATTAAGTCTTGAATGTCTTCTCACATGAGTCCAAGCACTTTTTTTTTTTTAATTCAATCCTTAATTATTTAAATTTTTTTAATTTATGCTCAAATGCAAATAAATGCTAGAGAACAAAAAAGAAAGTTAATTCACTAGTTTGTACATTGTGATTGTGCCCGTGATTATAATTGTAATTTTTGTGTTAAAGTTGGATTGACTAGGAATGCTTTGTTATATCTCTGTCACAATATTAAAACAATAAAATATATTATACTGATTATTTTTTAAGTGAACACATGTTTCTATTAGGCATCTAGATTATCTTCGGTCCTATCAAGCTAATTTGGTTAAATCGTGAAAACTCTCACATGATTAATTTGATACTCAAACTATACTAACAATCATGCTGGGAGGTTTAAGGGTTTATCTCTTAGATCAGTATTAATAATATTGTTAAAGAGTTTTTCACGATAAGACCATTTTTTTGTTCAAGAAAACAAAGTCCCTTAAAATTTTCTTCTTCGAGATTTGTTTTTATTAATCGGGTTACAGCTAGGTGATCTTTGTATAGATTACATCTAATTTTTATAAAAATAAGCTCACAAGAATGTTAATG
>Ga0325403_1007796_pt1 | contig 10239 bp, 7 predicted proteins | sample PopdelMetagenome_19_FD_205665 | JGI IMG/M metagenome (GOLD analysis project Ga0325403, IMG submission 205665) | Populus deltoides microbial communities from Bellville, Georgia, United States - Xylem-PdKOR-R4 | ecosystem: Host-associated > Plants > Phyllosphere > Stem > Wood/Secondary xylem...
TCTTGGGTTGAGATGGTTCTTTGACATGGTATTAGAGCCTTGATGACCAAGTGGTCTCGAGTTCGAATCTCACCATCCTCATTTATTTGATAAAAATTAAGCACAAAGATAATGTGAGTCTGTGCAAGTTTCAAGCCCAAAAGGCTTTCACTTGAGAGGGTGTGTTAGAGAATAATATAAATCATATCCTGAAACCTCACCTAACAGCTTAAGTTATTAGGTTGAGATGGTTCTTTAACACATATTATTCACTAAAATCCAATATAATTCATGATATCAAACCTAATTGATAATTTGGACACAGCAACATGCTTCACATCAACAACAACATCTGGTTACTCTAACTAGAATTGGAAATCAACCCTGGGATTCTGTTAGATTGAGCTTTGCTTTCAATTCTAAGTGGACTTTCGTTGACTCCTGCAGCTGGCGGTGCCCACCCACGACGAATGACTTACTCAAATAGATTCCCAGAATTTTTTGAATGGTAGGAGTCTCAGTCCTTGTATAAATATTGTTTTTTGACGGTGCCCACCCACGACTCACTCAAATACATAATTTTTATCTATCAAATAATAGATATTATTAAATAAAATTAAAAATACAAATACATGTATAGGTACAATACAAAGTATATTGAATAATAAATAATATCAAAATCATATGTAAATATTTAAAATTCATACTCGTTAAATAATAAATAAAATATAAATATTGGTTTTGATATGAGTGCATATGAGCACAGATATGCTATAAAAATCCTATTCATGTATTGATTTGAAACACGCTTATTTGATTTAAGTATTCTGTATAAGGTTCTACAAAAATGGTCTTGGCAAAATTATTTTTTTTAGTCAACACAAATTTTTTAAAAAAACTGTTTGAATTGAATTTCCGATATCATACGTAAGAACATGTAGATGTTTTTTTTTCTTGTATAATCTATTTGAAAATATAGTTATGATTGCTTTTTAAAGTGTTTTTTATTTAAAAATATATCAAAATAATATTTTTTTTAAAAAAATTATTTTTGATATCAACACGTTAAAATGATTTAAAAACAAACAAAAATATTAATTTAAAATAAAAAATAAAAAATTTTAAAATTATTTTTAATTTTCAAATTATTTTTAAACTATAAAAATAAACATGATGTAAATAACGCATCATTACTCGTTTACAACTAGGGATTTTTTTTATTATAAGAAGGTGGGCTGGTCTATAGATAATTGTTTAAAAAGTCCAAAATTCACTTATTAGCAAAGAAAGTATCAATAAATTAACTCGGAGATAATATCAAAGCACCTCTTATGTCAGTCACAAGCCTAAACTCCCATGCTCAGATTCTAGAAGCATAAAGAAGAAAATGACGCCATGAGTTTGTCGACTTTAGCACCTTCAAAGTTCAATAAAGAAGCATGTAGCTTGAAGTTAAAACTTGGATTCCTATGGAGAAAGAGAGCATAGAATATGAGAAAGGGGACAAAACTACGAGTCAAGTAAAAGGTTCCTTATTACGACAAGGTGAGAGCCGAAAACATTGACATGGAAAACCGACAAAAGCGCGGAAGCAGCCGTAGTTAGGGATGCGAATTATTGAACCCACAAGTTTACTCTTACTCCACCGGCCCATCGTCGGTTTCTTATTACGTGGGGACTGGGAGTGCACAGCTGCGTTTAGTGTTCTTCCACTTGTCTAGTGAACATCTTGAGCTTTTGACTCTTTTTGTGAGCCTGTCTCTCCAGAAAAAGGTAGAGGGAGCTGTTCTCATCTCTTGGATTCAGGCTTCTTCCATTCCCATTCTATTGTTTGACCTTTGGAGGAGTGTCGCGTTTAGTTCTGTTAGTTTTCATTAACAAGCTCAATCTTACACGCTCAAACATAGATCTGGATCATATAAAGTATTACAGGTGTTTATTTACAATGGATCGTGTTCCTGTAAAAATTTATCGTTATGTTAGAATTGGGCCCAGCTAGCAGCCATTTGAAGGATTTGCATCCTTCAGATGACACAAGATCGGATTGGCGCGGATTCCTTTGTTTACTGTATATATTATTATTATTATTATTGTTGTTGTTATTGTTTTTTTTTCAAGATCAGCCCACTTGATTTCTTAATTTCATACCATATTAAATTTTATTGGATTGACGCTGAGTATTTGAAGTGTTTGAAACTGTAGTAATTTTAGTTTTTCAAGGAGGTTTTTATATCGTGTTTCATTTAAAAAATATTAAGTTGATATTTTTTAGTATTTTTTCTTTGTAATTTTAATATGCTAGAATAAAAAAAAAAGTGGGAAATATTATATTAATTTTAAGTGGAAAGCACTAGCAATTACAGCTTTTATTGAAAACACAACTACAAGAGGACACACTAAAGCTAAGATGTACAAAATATACAAGTAATTATTGAAAACAAGAATATGGATGTTGGACTGCAGGTTAGGTTCTTTTCCAATTACAGCTCTCTTCAACCCCACTTCCCTTTGTTTGCTTTTTAACCCTAGAAGCCATAAGACACACGTAGGGTTTATGTTGTTTTCCCTTTCCTTTTCTTCTCTTAATTAAAGTGAACGGTGCCGTAAAGCAAGTTGAAGTGATGGGGATATCGTGTAGCCGAAATAACTAGTAAATTACGCGTCTTCAACCTTTAATCTTTAAGAACTTTGAATATTATCTTATTAAAAAAATATGATTCTTGTAAAATGCTATAATCATGTTAATGAACATTACCGTGATTTGATTGTTGAGGATGCATTCCTTTACTTCCTAGCTATGTGTTCCAGCTGAGCTTTCTAGTTTCAATGAACTGATCTAGCTAGGCTTTGCACTAAAGTGGGTTCAGATGTATAATTATGGAATATAAATTATTGATGTCGGGGTTCGCTTTATCCTTAATCCTATATGCAGGCCTAATCAGATCTTAATGAGAGGCTAGGACTCTTAAGATACAAGTAGATATATGTTGCCGCACGTAGAATAATTTTTTTTTAATATAAAAAAAGTGATGCGTTGAAAAAATTCAAGTTCTAAGTCATTGATTAAATTGATAGTTTAAATATTTATATAAAAAAATAACAAAAAATAAATTAAATCTAAGTCTATTCGGATTATCAAACAACCAAATGTTAAAAATATTAAAAAAATAAAAAATATAAAAAAGAATCAAACTTCAAAAAAAAAAAAACATTAGCTTAAAAACAAACCTAGATGAATTCTCTTAAACCTAGTCTAATATAAAAAACTTGCATCTTGTTAAATCATGGACCTAAGTTCAATCAAGAAGCTTAAATATCAATCATCCAATTTAATTTTGAAGGATGAAATTGTTTAATAAACTATTAATAAAAATACTTGCAAAACAAATTAACAAAAAAAAAAAGAATGGGGCTAAATCTGAGAGGAAAAAACCCAATGATGATGAAATCTAAAAAAACATTATGGCAAACAAAAAAAAATCACAATTAAGAAAATTAGGATCAATCTTCAAAAATAAAAAAAAATCATAGCGAATGAAATTGAAAATCATTTGTAATATGATAAATTATTTGTAGATTAAAAAATGGTAGGGGTGAAATAGAAAAAAAATATAATTGAGGGCTAACCCAATAGAATCAAGCAAAAAAAATAACAAAAAAAAATAAAAAATAAGACAAAATCAATTTAGAAAGAGGAAAAAAAAATTGGGCAAACTTCTTAAACTTGATCTAATCTCTAAAAGTCGCGTCCTGTGAATTTTTTTTATCCAAATTCAATCAAGAAGCACAATTCTCAACCAATTTTATTTTGAAAGCTGAGATCAGTTAAAAAATATTAATAAAAAAAACCTGTAAAAGCAACAAAAAGAATGACGATAAAATTTAATAGAAAAACCCAAGGAGGGTGCAATTTAATGAAAAAAATATAAAATAATCCAAAATAAAATAAATATTAATTAAAAGAATAAGTGTCACATCTCGACCTAACCTACCAGATATTGTCCGCTTTGGGCCTTACCGTCCTCACGGATTTGTTCTTGGTGACCACGCATGCTTCCAAAACGTGTGTCTAACAAGTCAGCAACCAACACTACTAATAAGGTCAGCTACCAAATCTTCACTCGTCAATGTGGGATATTACAATTCACCCATCTCAAGGAGCCCGACGACCCCGTCAGCACAACCAAACAGCCAGTAAAACTAGCTCTGATACCAAATAATATTTTAACTTTCATTATTTATCATATCATATCAACTAAATCTTATCCAGTAACTCTGATACTAACTGTAACACCCCGTAATTTAATACATTCTTAAAGGAACTTTGTGTCTTAACTTAAGAAAAATAGTGTTTTTTTCCCTAAACTTATCTAGGACTTGCTGAAATTTTAACAGAGTTTTTTTTATACCGAGAGGTCCCAAGTTATCAACAATCATCTTGTACACACCTTATACTCATCTTTTAATTATATCATAATCATGTTGAATCCCAAAAAGCACATCATTCATGGTACATGCATAACATTTCACATATTCATTTCTTTCCCATTAACAAACATAATTAATAATAAATGGAAGTAAACAAGCATTAAGATTACAATACAAAATAGTGTAATTTTATATCCCGACACTTAATGTAAAAGGAGTTCTATTACATATTAAGTCATTTAGTTCCTTAGAGACAAAATACATTAATGTTCATTTTTCAATGTCAAATTTAATTATCAGCACTAATTGTTTATGATGAATATGGAATATATTTAGTCTAGAAATACTAATTTTTGTTATAAATAATATTTAGTATAGAAATAATAATAATTAATACATCTTATATGAGAATATGATCATTTATCAATCATATAATGTGTCACAGCTCAACCCAACCTGCTAGAAATTATCTGTTTTGGCCTTATCGTTCTCACGGATTTGTTCTTGATGATTACGCATGGCTCAAAAATATGTCTAACAAGTCATCAACCAGCACTACTAATAAGGTGAGCTACCAAATCCTCATTCGTCGATGTGGGAGATTACAATCTATCTATTTTAAGGAGCTTGACAACCTCGTCGGCACAACCGGACAACCAGTAAGGCTGACTTTGATACTAAATGTCACAGTCCAGCCAAGCCAGCCTGATATTGTCCACTTTGGGTTTTACCGTCGTCACGGATTTGTTCTTGGTGACCACGCACGGCTCCAAAACGCGCATGACAAATCAGCAACCAGCACTACTAATAAGGTCAACTATCAAATCCTCACCCACCGATGTGAGATATTACACCATGACATTAATTAAAACCTATGAAATAAATATAAGATAGTATAAGAAATTAATTAAATCTAGTAAAAGCAATTAATTCAAACAAAGTTGAAGTGAAGTTATATTTAATTAAATGTTTAATATTTCAACTCAAAAAAATAAAATCATAATTGGAACTAAATTATAAGTTCTTAATCCTATAAAGCAATCTTGATTATGTCCCATTTATTCATAATTAAATTTATCTTTTTTTTATATTAATCTGTATTTATACATATTTATATTTTATACTGGTGTTATTAGAGCCTGTTTGGTATTGTAGTGACAATTATTTTTCGAAGTAGTTTTTATTTAGAAATGCATAGAAATAATTTTTTTATTTTTTAAAATTTATTTTGATATTAGCATATCTAAATGATCAGAAAATACAAAGAAAAAAGTTAGTTTAAAGCAAAGAAAAAATAAAAATTTTTAATTTTTTTTAAAAACACTTTTAAAACATAAAAATAATCAATTATTAAACCAAAATCAAACCATATTGAACATAGTTTGAATGGAAAAAATCAGCCTAAGTTGATTCCAATGATAAAAAACGCAAGAGACCAAGTCAAAATCCATCAAATCTTGTAATTGAGTCGATGGATCAAACATTATATACATTGTTAAAAAAAATAATTTGTATCCTACGTATGGAACTTAAACTTGGTACCGATCCATCCTCTTAAATCTTGCACTCACCATTTCTTGTTATATTTTATATGCAAAAAAATATACATATCAAGCCACAGGTCTCACCATTTATCTATTGGTTGAATAAAAAAATCGATCTATAATTTGACTAGATCATAGCACTAGTCCGACTCAATAATTACCTGATATAGATGTAGTCCGACTCATTTTAACGTGTTCGTGCAGTTCAACTAAGAAGACAAAAAGAAACAAAGTCAACGTTCATTACTTCTTTCTTCTTTTTAAAGTCTTAAGAAATCGTTTTCCCATAATTTATAATTAATCGATTTATTTATATATAGAAATCAAATCCACGATTAATTGTTCAATGTATCTATCAAGCTAAACAATAAAACCTATAAAGTATGTATTAAATCCGACAAAAAAAAGAAATAAAAAGAAAGCCGAGGATCGATCATAAATGTTAATGGATGAATATTTATATTGAAATTAAGCAAAAGAATCATTTCTGATCGATACCTATATATATTATCCCATCCCCAGGGCTCTAACAGTCAAAACTAGAATGTAGTTGAACAAGGATTTTTCTTTTTTTTTCCTTTTTCAACAAATGTATGAGTTTGTCTGCGAGGACGAGAGAGCTCGACGTTCCAGGGCTGCGCGCCTGACAAAATAACGCGTAATGCAAGAAACACGTATGGCAGCTCTCATTGTTCTTTTCTCATCTGTTTTGCATTGAATATCAGATTTCGTCAACTCCAGCCGAATTCCATGACAAACAAAAGTTGGAGACTTTCACACCACAGACTTGAAACTGAAACCGCTAGGTGGTGCTGCCTCATACCTAAAGTTTCAGTGGTATACAATATATATTTTCTGGGGGTTATCCAGATAATTTAATTAGAGATCTATATCAAGCTACTTATATACGTATTAAGTCTCTTACCGTATACTATATGGTCCATAACCACTTATATTCAAAATTAGAACACATGATTATATAATAATATCTCCATACCGCAAAACCTCTGCAAAAATATATATCCAAGTATATTATATCAGTACTCTTTGAAATCTGCTCCCGATCGATCGAGTTTGCATGGCTGCTTCTCTCTTTGCTATTCAAGGTCTGCCCTGCGATCGATCGATCCTGTTTCATTTATAGTGGCATTAGCTTCGTGTATATGCATGATGAAAGCATGCACCTCCAGCCTCCTTCCCAGCTTCCACGTGTCTCAGGTTTCGCACAGTAGTTGGAGACAAAGAATTGATGTGGTGTATCTTAGATTTTCCTCTGCAAATATACTGTCGGAGATCGAGCTAGAGAGACATTAACATTGATCAGGTAATATCTAGCTGCTGCTGTTAATTCATTCGTCATGTATATTTACGTGTCTGTTCTCGGCTTCACGACATGAAGTCTTCATGATCAATACACCGGCAGCAAAATTTATGAACTCTCTTTGTGGCTTGTTGCACCAATTCTATCCATGTTTTTATTCTAAGTATTTACATAATTTCCATAAACTCTAATATCATTTTCATAAATTCGAATCTAAAATAAAGCTAAGGTTATTGCAATTTGATGTGTATATATACATATGGAACTGAATCAATTGCACGGAGAGATTATCCAGGAGCGAAGATGCAAACAAAATTTATTAAACAATATTTCTTGATCACCCTAGATGGGATTGTGGAAAATTATATTATAAGTTCAACAAGGAAAGTAATTAAGACAAGAAGAAAAGAAAAGGTAAAAAAAAAAAAAAACAGCAAGTGAAAAAGAAACACCAACATCATAACTAGGAATTCAGCTCTCACCGATCTTTCCAACATCATAACTAGCTAGGAATTCAGCTCTCACTGATCTTTCCTAATTAACTTGCTCTCTTTGATCATGACTTGATTAATCAGAGCCCCTCGTCTTTGTATTTAGAAGGATCATAACGAGAGTTGTAAGAACTTCCAAACTGCATTGATAATCTTAAAAGTTCCTCTTGTTGCTGCTGCTGCTGTTGAGAAGATATCGGCCACGAATTAGAAGATGCACTGGAGGAAGTCGGTGAAAGAAATGTTTCTCCACCAAATGGAACTGCAGGCGGCATGACATGGCTTAAGCCATAGCCTGATGTGGTTCCAAGAAATTGTGGATATTGAAAATTATTTGGATTATATGCTTCCTGTGGTCGTTGGGAACGAGCTAGAGGAGCCATAATGTGATTAGGGACAGGTTCAGTAACCGTATGCAAACCTTGGCCTCTAGTAAAGAAACCTAATTCGGTCCCGCCAGATGGAACCCTTTCAGGAAAGTTGAGCTTAGCCTTGCTACCTTTGAACCTAAGAGCTGCTTCATCGTAAGCAAGGGCGGCAGCCTCAGCCGTTTCGAAAGTGCCTAGCCAAACTCGAGCTGCCTTCTTGGGATCTCGGATCTCAGCAGCCCATTTCCCCCAAGGCCTTTGCCTAACTCCTCTATAATGTGGTCTCCTTGCATTCCCTTCACCAGCAAAAAAATGTTTTTGTTTCCAGGTTAGTATTCATGAAATAACATGTAAATAATTAGTTACATTCGAATAAAATAAAGCCATACTTGCTAGCTAAAAGACTGATTTAAAGTGTTAAAAAGCCCGAATCATGGAAATAGCTAGAAAATTGATAGAACAAAAGGTAAAATATTAGTGGGGTACAAGGTATACGTAACAGCACTTTCAAAGGGTTCTCTTAGAAGAAAACACAATGATTATTGCACTCATGTCATGATGAACAGAAAAATTGGAAGTATATGATCTCTTCATTGCTTAACTATTATATAGGATCCATGCATTATTGTAAAGGTTCATCATTAAATGCTAAAAGTGATTTTTACCTTAATTATAATGCCTTGTCGAAAACTCATTTCTGGTCTGATGTGTAGGAATTTGAATTTTATATAGTTCAATTCATTTTTGTTTGTTTGTATAGCTTCATAGAAGGGTCACAATTTAGCTTTGAGTTTTTTCATTCATCCATTCCTAGAAGATTTTTACCTTTGAGAGAAAAGAAAAAGAAAAAGAAAAATCATGAAGAATTTGAAAAACATGCAATCAGAAAACAATATATCCTACCCCCAAAGTCCTAATTAACAAGTGATCATGATCCATATATATTGTTACCTGGAGATTTTGGATAGGAAAGAAAGAATTTGGGGAATTTCCAAAAATTATTATATATGTGCATGATACCTTGGTCTTGAACAGCTGGTTGGGTTTGATCATTTTCTGTGCTGGATTGTGTTGAGGTCAATGGATTTTCCTGCACTTGAGCTGAGCTATTGTGGCTGCTTCCAATTACTTGAGCTAGAGCTGAAACCATCACATCCATGTCTTGTTGAGATCGAGCTGAGTAGACAGGGAAGGTGTGATCTTCCTCTTTCTCCTCCGGTTCATCGGATGGAAGGGGCCTCTTCCCATGCCTTGGATCCACTTTATGAGCTATTGTTAATACCTTGTGATATGTTTTTTTTGCTAAAGCATGAAGCAACAAATTAATGAGGGTAAAAAATTTCTTGGTAGAAGCTATACTCGTTGCATTTATGTGGGTGTCAAGTCAAGACAGGGAGCATAATAGAACTGGTATTAAGATCGCAAGGAGGCCAAAAAAAGTAAGAAAACAAGAATGGGAAGAAAGAAGACCTCAGCTCTAGGGTTTTTTATACATCTTCGGTGTGGCTTTGTGTGAACAGGAGTCAGTCGAGAAGAAATTGGTTGTCCAATATTCATTCTCTCTCTCTCTCTCTCCCCCCTTCCTTTTAACATAACATTTTATTATTATTATTATTATTAAAAACGCTGAACGTATGTATGTGCAAAGGAAGGTATCTGCTTCGGACTTTAAGTATAAAGTCGCAAAGATGTTTCGAGAGATAGTTAGGGATCGAGATCCTTTCACATTTTAAATGACTTTAATTTATTAAACTAGAAAAATGAAATATAAAAGAATATTATTTTATATTGCTATTATTATGCGTGGAATTATTAGTTGTTGTGATGCCAATTTTGTTTAATATTGTGATACAATAATGAGATTAAAATAAAATCATTCTTTTATATATCTAAGTGTACGAACTCCTCTAAAGATAGCAATAATATATATATATATGATCTATCATGTCGGTGAAATTCATATCAATATTAATTTGTATTTATCGGTCCATTATAATTTCACCCAAGTTAGTGGATGATTATGAATTTTTAAATTTATTAGCTATTTTTTTATGAATAAAATTAATGATTTAGATTTATATATATAAAATATTTGATGATAGTTAAAA
>Ga0325403_1007800_pt1 | contig 10236 bp, 8 predicted proteins | sample PopdelMetagenome_19_FD_205665 | JGI IMG/M metagenome (GOLD analysis project Ga0325403, IMG submission 205665) | Populus deltoides microbial communities from Bellville, Georgia, United States - Xylem-PdKOR-R4 | ecosystem: Host-associated > Plants > Phyllosphere > Stem > Wood/Secondary xylem...
CAACAGTATATAATTTCTTAATGGTTAGAAGAGTGCAGATACTGTCATCAACATTCTATCAGACAGTTTATTATTGGTAAAGGTTCAATCTGTCTCTTTGACGATCTGGGGTTTGATGGTTGTGTTGTATAGAATCGGATTGAGTTCTTAGACAAGATAGAGCATGAAGTTTATAGTGTTGGAAGCGGATTTTGATTCATTCGACAATGTTGCAACGAAGGTTTTACAGGTCTTGAATTTGCAGGAGCAATTCCTAGGACTGTAGGTGGAGCTGCTTGCATGAATACTGGAGCTATTGGGCAGGTAATTCCATAGCCCTAATCTTTAACTACTTTTACATGGCTTTGTGAAAGTAACTGAAGAGGTTCACATTTTTTTTTTTTTTGCCAAACGAAGAAGATTGCTGGTGCCATTGAAATTGTTGACATTGTTACAGCTGAAGGGAAGTGTCAGACTCTTAAAGAGAATTGATCTTAAGTTTGGCTGCCATGTTCTCCGTCTCAAGACATGAAGGACTAGGCACCTATTGCTGCAGTAACTTTCCAACTGCAGGGCTCAAGAACAGCAAGAATAAGGCAACAAGAAGACTCTGATAGGTAGCAATGACAAGAAATTGTCGTGTTTTGTATTTGCTTAATAAATGATGCTTAGCATGGTTTCATTTGCAGGAGGAGAACTCAACCACTAAGCGAGTGTAGTGCTGGCTCCGTGTTTACAAATCCATCTGAATTTGGAGTTGCAGCAGCTGAATTGATTGAGAAAAAGTTTTCAGAGTAGGTGGAGCAATGATTTCGAACTTCTTCAAAAATGCTTGTGGTTCAACTTCTCAAGACATGCTAGCCCTCATTGCTTTGGCTAAAGAGAAGATGGATCAAAAGTTTGGGGTGCAACTTAAGGAAGAAATAATATATGTTCATCCATATTGTGATAGCTTGATCCCCGGTAGAGACAAATACCAAGTCATGTAATATTTGATGATAAAAGAAAATGAAAGTTTGGCAGAGAACAAGTTCATGAAAGGCTGATTTGATCCGTAGTATTTTTTTCACATAGGGAAATCCATTTTTTTTCCAGCACCCTACAAATTGATTTGATTATTTCAGCACCAGTCAATCATGAATCACATGCCATGTCTACTAGTTCCGGCATTTTTGGTTAGTGCTGTAGTGATGACATGAGTGACGATTCCAATCGGGCAAAAGAGCAGGCAAAGAGAAACTGAATGCCGAGTCTCAACTTCGTTTTCTAGTCCATCATCAAACACCTGCCTGGATAATCACAATGGCAGAAGTGTTAGAAGTGCAAAAGAGAAAGAAGGAGATGGGGAATCAAGAGATAGACCTTGCAGGAAATAGATCTACAACTAAAAAATGAATCCATGCTGAAGCTAATGTCATCTCACTGGAGAAAATCTTTTCTATACCAGGCAGCTACATGCAGAAATCAGATAGAAGTTTCCATTAACCTTTCACAACGAACACACATCTGCTTCATTTTTTAAAAAATGCATGGATATTTCATACCTCTGGCAACCAGTATTTGCTCGCAAAAATCAGATGTATTGTCTCAGGTGTCCAAGACAGGTATAATAGAAATGCATACAGAAGTCCCAGGACAATAAATGGAATGCTACTTTCCATAGACTTTCTAGTCTGCAGTGTGAACAAATTTAACAAGTTATGTTGATTGTTTGAAAAAAAGGCGTGTGATCAACGAGCTTACAAGGAAAATCACATGCAGACAGAAGTTAAAGGTCAACACGGGATTCAGCAACTCCAGAGAAAAAAAAAACCTTGACTTGTAATTTATCAGAAGTGCTAGTTGCAAGAAAAGAAAAGAGATTCAACAAAAGCGTTGTGACGATATTTATTAGAGTACATAATTTAAGAATAAAAACCCCCAACATCTTAAAAATCAGGATTCAAAACAGAATATAATTGTAGCAACAACTAAGTCAAACATAAGATTTCTGTGCAAAATCAGTGAAATTAAGGAAGTTGAATATTCATACACAATGAACAGATACTATGTGACTTAAAAGAGAAATAAGGGAGAGCATACATATGACATCCCTAACAAGCACAGAAAGCATACCACTTCAGCTTTAGGAGCTACAACCATAAGTGTGTAAAACGGGAGAACAGCTGCTGTTCCCAAAGTAAAAACACTGCTTGCGAACTGAGAACTCGTCAACCCTATAATATAAAGCAAGAAAATAATAAGAAATGACATCTACAAGACAGAGACTTAAAGTTCATAGATGTTGCTAGCGGCACCGCATTTGAAAGAAATAAGTTGTGGACTCTTAGCAGTAACAGACAGAAAAACCTGGTTTTATCCATGCGTCACCCAGAAAATATCCAAGAGGAGATACAAAACTATTGCTACCTGACCATAAGTCCCCATTGGTATTTGTGATAGATTATGAACCAACAAAGTCCCTCATTTCTGAGGCTATGATAACAACTAATTCTAGAGGAGATCAAGTACAGGCATAATCAGTCAGTCATTCCAAACAAAACAAAAATGCTAAAGAATTGGGATGCTCTATAAGTTGACTGTCATGAGCCAAATCACCATTTGACAACAGCTTATCTTTTTTTTCTAAATAATTCAAACCAAGTAATCGACCTCAAACATCTTAAAGCAGCACATAATTCAAGCATCTGACCATGATAGCCAGAAATGTTTTTCATAGAAAACAGCAGGGAGTCGAGCTAAAATTAGGTTACATTCAGAAATGAGCAGGAACAGAGTCCAAGCACAATAGGAGGGAAAAGATGAGTTACAATAAGATAATTTCTTAAAAAATAGATTTCTATTTCTCTTCCTTCCTTCCTTTCTTTTTTTTTTTGAAAAAAGGAAAGGCAGTCCCAAATTCATCTTGGGGAAGCAAAGAAAACCAGAAAGTTTGCACAGTTAAAATGTACACAAACCAGACAAATCTTCAAGCATTTAAATATTGGAGACCTTCAGCAATGTATCATATAGAATCCAAATAAGCAAATAAAAAATGGAAGAAAAGAAATGCTTGGAACTTCTCATGAAATATAAACATCATATATGTTGAATAACTAGGACAACTGGCTAAAACAAAGAATTACATGATGCATTTACTCCTGAGCTTTTTCGATAGACGAGGAAATTAGTAAGTTTTGGATTGATGACAATTCTTGAACCTCCTAGAAAACTCCAGTCTCTATGCAAGTCAGATCCCACTCTTGCAACCCGTCGACCAAAGATTTCTGTGCTATTACTTCTGAGGGAAGAAATAAGTTTCGATCTTTCCCAACAATGTGATGAGATCTTATAGTCTTCCCCCAAGTAATCATTCTACAAGAAATCAAAATAAACCTTGAGAAAAACAAACCCTCAAGCTCGTCAACATAATCTGAGAGCTTCACTTTCATGGCGCACTCTTAGAGGCAATTCAAACACAAATTCAGTGCATGCAACACTTCTACTGGAGGGACAGGAAATTTCATACAATCTGAACCCATTTAATCTAGTTGAGAGGCATAGCATGAATAATTGATCGTATTCTGATATTACCAGCATCATAACATGACAATAACTTTGGCTTGTTCACAAGATAGAGAGAGCTAAACAATGTGCTGCTGTAAACTTAGCAATAGCAACCCAAGTGTCTGATATGCCAACAAAATCAAATGAGAAGAAGGGATGAAATGGAAAAGGAAAAGAACCACAGTCCAAATAGAGGATGTGAAGAGTAAACATAAAAAGTGCAGCAGTGCAACTGTTTACCATTGAGGTGCAAATCCTCACTGCATCACTGAAATCACCATAGTCCTCAACTAATGGAGTGGCCTCATTACCCGAACATGATTAAATTCATGTAAAAGCATATTTCTAGCAAACAATTTTATATGTACTTATAACATAAGGTAAACTTTCATGATGGCAACCCCAAAATAATAATCTCTCCAAAATCAAATCAAAAGCCATTTTTTATTTTTTTACTGGGTTGCAAAAGCCATCTTGGACTTGCAGAAACTCAATAGAAATGTAAAAAGTCTAATTCCAGCTAGGCCAACTTTCCATTTCCAATCAAAGAGAAATCCATCCAAAACCAGTAAAATTGAGCGTTGCATTTTAGAAACATGAAATAAGAAGTAACCTGGACCTGATGTTGAAGAGTTTTTTTTTTTTTTTGAATTTGTATCAAATCCATAGACAGCATCATTCAAGAAAAGAAAAGCCATTCAATTTAATTAATGTATTGCATAAAGTTTCCAAATAAGTTCGTGATCCGCCATTGAAAAGCCTGCATTGAACCTGCAAAGATCTGTCTTCGATGTTACCTAAGTTAATTACATATCAAAATTGGTTAAAGCTAATAGAATGCATGGCAGATTTAGTAATGGTGATCATGAATCATCATGACCACTGAGAGAGCAACCACAAGTCTACCTAGAAAGATCCATTAAAGATGTTAGTTTTTCCAACAAGAAGTCAAAGTCTAAGAAGATCAATTTAAAATGTTAGGTTTATATCAATTCTTATACTGTCATGACGTTTTGTTAGAGCTAATAATGATGAATTTAGTTTAGAAATTTCATAGAACATGCGTCGTCAATTTAAATGATGGGACAATTGATAAAATGTTTTACATAATAAACTACATGTCAAAACTTAAAAGGTTAATAAGAAAGCAAACATATAAAAAAACAATTGTGTAATAATTAAGTGAAATTAATGAATTAATACAATAGAGATTTTGCGCAAATATAATGGCAGCCCTTTGTTATTTATTTATTTATTCTCACTTAAAACAATCAAAAGACCCTCCCTCCCTTTTCTCTTATTTGTGTACAAACGCGAGGGGCAAGACAATACCCTCAGCAAGTATTAGTTTCTCTGCTACGTTCATCAAGCCAAGAAATGATATCATTGAAAACTTGAATTATCATTTCATCTGGCTCGCCTTCCAGGAGAGCATGATAAGCATCCTTGTATAACTTTAGTTTCTTGTCCGAGCAGCATGCTTTCTCATGCAAAGCCTTGCTCACAGATGGATCGGTTACGGTGTCAGCCTCTCCATGAAGAATTAATAATGGTAGGGAGACCTGAAATCATAACATTTTCCAGTTAAGTGGTAGAGATTCTGAACACTATCGGAGAAACATCCGTGAGGATTTTTAACAATTGTAGACTGCATAGGTGATATGGCATTAATATTTCCCAAACAACTCCTAATGGTCCGGTGTCAGGCCCACCCAGGTAGGCTATCAAAGTCTACTCTGATCACATCCTCAAAATGTTCTTGATGAAAACAATAAACAGAAAAACAAGTGGGGAGGGTTAAGGGAGGTTGAGCATGCCGCCAAAATGCTAGCAAGAAGATACAATGAAACCAAATATAAAATAGTGGCTCGTGCGTTTAAATTTCATGACATAATAAAAAAGGGCAGAGGAAATTGGCATACTTCTTCTAGTCGACGTTCTATTTCTTGAGTGGTTCTGAGCATCTCTAGTGCAGTCTTCAAGCGGGGCTTGTCCTTGTATGCAATGACATTATAGGCTGCCTGCATTAGATGAAAAGATCAATTCAAGGAATAAATAAAAGACTCGGCATAAATTTATCTGATCAAAGACATCCGAAGTATATAGCAATGAGAGGATGCTTTATGAAAAAGAAAGGGGGAGATAGCTAGGGAACAAGAAAAGGATGTCAATAATACAAAATACCAAAGCGTCCTACAAGCAATTACCATATAGAAGCCTAAAATACAATATGTGCAATGCTTATGGTTTTAGAAGTAATCTAAGTAAGAAATAAGTCCTACAAGCAATTACCATATAGAAGCCTAAAATACAATATGTGCAATGCTTATGGTTTTAGAAGTAATCTAAGTAAGAAATAAACCAGTTTTCTGTTCTTTGGATCCCTAAAAGCAGCCTCAGCCAAATCCTTTTGTGGAACTAACTTGTGCTTTGGAAGTAAATTGGCCACACCGATCAACATTTGTGTCACTAACCATGGTGGAGTCATGTCGTCTGCAATCTACAAAAAGTGTTCGAATTAACAGGCAAAGGAACTACAGCCAAGCAGAGCAGGAACTAACTAAGTTGGGAAAACATACTTTGCACATAGGAGCTACAAGAATGCCACCATTCCATGCATTGGGTTGCTTTAAATGCACCTTCAGAGCAACAGCCCCACCCAACGACTCTCCAAATAGGAAGCTAGGTAGAGTACGAAACTCTGGCTTCTCTGCGATCCAAAAGTATCAGAAATTTGAAGTGAGAGCATAGCATATTTTGATTCCATTGTTGTTTGGATGACATTCAGCTTATCCATATCATTGCTTGCGTATAGATCAACAATTTTGAGAATAAATTTGAAATTGAAGAGGAGAAATCATTTTTGCCAAGAGCAAGTTTCAGACAGTCATTTCCCATCTGATTAGTCTGGATTGTCTCATCTTGGTGTTTTTTCTTTTTCTTTGGCTGGTTAAGATCATACTAGAACAAGGGGAATAACTGCAAGCGGATACTGTTCTTACCATTCAACACAATAGCCATTGCCTGTTCTTATCCTTTCTTTCACGTAAAATTAGTTTTCACATAAGGGGATGCACCTCAGGGATTTTTAATAACTGAAGGGCACTACAAAAAACCCTTCAGATACTAACACTAAAAGATTATATAAAACTGAGATTTTCAGATTATGGTTTTCTACCTTGTTTTATATAATTAATTTTGAGCCAGGTAAAAGGACATGTTTGATGTACCAAGACATCATTGTCGATCCATGCCAAGAAAGAATAAGTTATCTATATAGATCAACAATTTTGAGAATAAATTTGAAATTGAAGAGGAGAAATCATTTTTGCCAAGAGCAAGTTTCAGACAGTCATTTCCCATCTGATTAGTCTGGATTGTCTCATCTTGGTGTTTTTTCTTTTTCTTTGGCTGGTTAAGATCATACTAGAACAAGGGGAATAACTGCAAGCGGATACTGTTCTTACCATTCAACACAATAGCCATTGCCTGTTCTTATCCTTTCTTTCACGTAAAATTAGTTTTCACATAAGGGGATGCACCTCAGGGATTTTTAATAACTGAAGGGCACTACAAAAAACCCTTCAGATACTAACACTAAAAGATTATATAAAACTGAGATTTTCAGATTATGGTTTTCTACCTTGTTTTATATAATTAATTTTGAGCCAGGTAAAAGGACATGTTTGATGTACCAAGACATCATTGTCGATCCATGCCAAGAAAGAATATGTTATCTATATAGGAGCAGACAAGCAACTCCTTGAGAAAAGCAAATTCACAGCACAAGGATATATTAGAACATCAGAAACAATAAACCCAAACAAATTTAAAGTATATTTAGCACGCAACCATGCGTAACTTGTCTCAAACTCACAACAAACAACAGAGAATTTACTGAATAAGATAAGCATTGTAGAGCTGCGCCTACACAAAGATGAATGCTTAAGCAACTAACCCCAGGTTAAACAAAATGGATGCATGCAGAACCACCTCTAACAGAAGATGCTGAACTAGCAGCCTCAAGCCATGCTTTTGGATCAAAACACTAAAATCTGAATTCTGATTACATAGAAAAAGTGAAAAACTCCTTTCGACAGATGATAAGTGTTATAAACAGCCAGCTCTTCCACATGAGGATCCCAAAATTTGAACTCCCGAAAAAATCAGGGCAATTCAATGAGACACAACATGGCAAAAATGGTTTTGAGAATCACAATAAAATGCTACACTTTTCGCAAAGCATATATATGCATTGATTTTTTGAATGTAGTGATCAGTTTCAATCAACAGGAATGACATCTTGCTTCTTACTTGGTGGAGACACCGGACCTGAAACATAGTTGATGAAGGGTAGCCCAAACGGTTGAACGATTGGGCTTTAGCTTATGTTATGGTTTAATTTATTTGAACATTTATTTAAGGTTTATTAATTAAGCTTTATTTGTTGGGCTTAATTTAATTATTGTTGGGTTTTTTTTTTTTATTTAGTGAGCATCAAACCCAATTGTTTGTTCTAGTTGACGATGCCTGCTGATTAGTCAATGAAGTCAAATTGAACGCGTGGATACCAACTAAAACATGAAAAATGGCAATAACTACATGAAGAGTTTAATACTCTTTGATAAGATCAATGATTCTTCTATACTTCTCAAAACAAGACTTCGCCACGCACATGAGAGTTTTACAGAAAGCTTAAAACAGCTGACTCACCTTTGACCTTGGAGTAATGTTCTATAACATCATCAACTAGCCTGTCAAAGCTGGGGATATAGCCATGGAGACCTTCAGAAAGACCAAATCCTGGATAATCCATAGCAAAAAAACCATATCCAGATGATGCCAACTTTCTTGCAATTCCTGAAAACAATGCTAAGAATCAGTCAAGTCCCATCATAAGATTATAAATTGGTCACTACTACTGGACGATAGCTACATGCCTTCAACAAAAAATGTGCATGTGTCTCCATAACCATGACAGAAACACACCACTGCTTTCGGGGAGGAAGACTTAGGAAGCCAACTCTTTGTGAAAATTTCCAGTCCTCTAGAATTCACCTCATACGACTGTAAAGATAAAAAAGAATAAAAAAAGGTCTACCGTCACAACTTAGCAGAACCGCAAAGCAATAGTTAATTAGATAGCATTTAGTTGAAGCGTTCTGCCAACAGCATTTCTGTTCTACATTCAAAGATGTATGGAATTGAACCGAATGCCTGAGTCAAAAGACACAGTGAAGAAAAAGAGTAAAAGTACTTTCAAGATCCATGTAGTTTCTTATTGAGGCAGCACCTAACCTACACAAATCAATATGTCTCTAAACGCAATTTAAATTGAGCACCTTTTCTTCAACAAAGAAAAACACACTCAGAACCAATATTGTAAATGAGGAAAAGAAAAGGTGGGGTTTTTTTTTATAAAAAAAAAAACTTGGAAGAACCCTTTTTCCGCACCTTAATTACTACGGCAGCTAAAAAGAGGCACAGCCCAGTTAAACATCTTCCACAAAACATACAGTTGAAGCCTTAATTAAAAACTATCACCAACCATCGTCCCTCCTCTCTCACCCCACACACTATGCCATTTAAATTCCTAGCATAGACAGTATAAAAATCTTCAACTTCCCAGCCTTCAAATGCCTCTAAGTAATTAAACCAAAACAAAACAAACAGCCCCACCTACTACATAAATTAAAACTCAAAATATCAATGCGAAAGATTCCCTTTTTTTCCTCTTACCTCCTCCATTTTCAACCCATCACATGGCGTCTGCAACAAAACGAATAACCCTCATCACTAAAATGAAAAATATATTACTCCACTCAACGTAAAATAATTACCTCAGTAGTAATTCTCATAATAATAATAATAATAATAATAATAATAATAGCAACGTGCCCAAAACAATCAGTATTGAAAAAATGATGATAAATTCCTTTTTTTTTGTTTTTCAAAAAATAGAACCTTGAATAAGATATGGTCAATTCCAAGCTGGATATCTTTAAAGGCTTCTCGAGCACGTTTTCTTGCAGGCACTTCATCCATGTTAGCATTGATGATCTTTCTCAATTCATCGTCGATTTCTGGAAACCTCACCGGACGTGACGCCATTGCTGCTGATGTTTTTTCCCTTCCTTGCCTCCTCCACCCCTTTCCTTGGAACCAAGCACATCCTAACACACAAAATATATATAATTAAATGTAAAAGATGCCTTTTTTTTGTTTTTTACAGAAAAGGAAAGCGAGAAAAAAAGAAGCGTAAATTGCATAATTAAAAACTAAAAGAAAAAATAAATAAATTAACGAATGGTTGGTTTTTTACCTTCGAAGAAGCTGCGGCCATTGGAGAGTTTTGCGGGTGGGAGAGACATCTGTTATTATTTTTACTATTTAATTAATTGGATTTATATATATATTATGATAAAAGTAATTACTGTTAAAAAGGGAAAGATTGGACTCGTCAAATCTGAGTTGGTTTTAAATTTCAATTTTAATTTTGCTGGACATATTATTGATTTTTTGTTTGAATTATGGAGTCGTTGATTTTTTGTTTTGGAATCTAGGGGAAGATGGAAGGGGGCACCGTCAGACAATACGTCATCTGGGAGAATGGATTGGATTCCATAATTGTCGTGAGACTGGGAAAGGGGCAAGCTACAGAGAGTCAGCGGAGGTGTGCTTCATTTCTTAGGCTGCCACGTTTTAACTTTT
>Ga0325403_1007801_pt1 | contig 10236 bp, 8 predicted proteins | sample PopdelMetagenome_19_FD_205665 | JGI IMG/M metagenome (GOLD analysis project Ga0325403, IMG submission 205665) | Populus deltoides microbial communities from Bellville, Georgia, United States - Xylem-PdKOR-R4 | ecosystem: Host-associated > Plants > Phyllosphere > Stem > Wood/Secondary xylem...
GCGAGTCAAAATGTCTGGAATTAAATCATGTTTTGGTGCAGTTTAGTCAAATTTAGTGCAATGTCAATTCTGGAGAACCTTTTCAATACATGCATTTTATTTAGCTGGAAGTCAAGCCCTATAATTGATCCTAGGCACAAAAGATCCTAGTGTTTGTTGTTGGACTGAAGACATGTCGGTGGTTTAATTGCCTAACAAACTTGCGAATCACTTCTTCAAACTGTTTGAAGGCTTTTATATTAAGATCCCTTTGGAAAGCCATCCGTAATGAAACATTTGCAAGTGCTGCTGTAAACACATCTGAGATGGAGGTATTCCTCGGATTAAGAAAAAGAAAAAGTGAAAAACCAAGCATTTAGCATCTCCTAGGAGGCAAGTATCATAGTGTGTTTTCAGGTATCGCCTGCTTTTGCAAGTTGCTTTTATCTTCAAGAAAGAAGAAAGACAACATAAAGATGCCACCCCATCCCATCCCCGACATAAGTACACTGTGGAAACCTTTGAATATATACGCATCGATTCACCAGTACACTATTTAAATCTGATTCTTTTCTTTTTGGGTTCTTTAGTTTCATAGAAGCTAATTGGAAGGACATTTTAATTACTGTAGTTTCGACAGATACCATGTGACAGCCAATGATATACCTGTGATCAAACAGCAGAGAGAGTACTTATGAGTCCAATACACTCCTCTGTGCAGTACTCATGCCACGCTTGTCTACATGGAATTAAACTGTGCATAGATTAGCAATGGTGTATTATTGTTGTATATTCAGGAGCAGAAGGAATGAGACTTCCATGATTCATGTGAAAAGGGATGGGTTGGAGGCGGGCCTTCCCATGGCATGATTAAAGCCATAAGAAGGAATGTGAAAAAGGAAGAGGATTTTCTTTTCTTCCCCTACTTTTGTAGACCATAAAGCTTTGGTAGAGGTGGAGAGGTTGGCGCTTAACCTGCACTCTCTCTTTCTATCATGCCCCATGGCTTCTTCTTCTTCTTTTTTCTCTTGACCCAAATATATCATCTCCGTATCCTTATCATCACACCCATAAAACAACAAACTATTCGGTCACCATGTGTATTAACCTTTTGTTAGTGCTTGTTATGCAATGCTCGTAGAAGAACCTTTTAGATTTCAAGAAAATTTTGACATTATGGTAAAATGACAAAATGTGAAGGTAGTTAAATATTGGCACTGGAACAGTAAGTTCTAACTTCAAGAACAATTGAAGGACTGCAAGTATAACTTCGACATTTGGGTTCTCGGGTTGGATCTAAGTTCTTACATATTGATCTTGAACACAATTTACAAGAAAAGACTGTTGAGTCTTGGGAGAGGGGAAATTTTGGGTTGACTGAGGCTGCCACGCTGCTGCGATGCTGATGGCAATTACATGTATAGCTATGGATTGGCATGATTCATCTCTAATCCGCGGCTCAGTGCAGTTTCTGTGGGACAAATAATAAAAATTTTCCCCGAGAAAAGATGTGAAAGGATCAAGAAGATAATTAAAATTAAGCTTAACGTAACATTGATCATTCTTTTGTTATGTTGGTAAGAAGTTGGTTGTTGTTTTTATTTATTTACTCGAAGTTTTCTTGTAATTGTCACTAATGTTTATCACCAAACACTTGCAAAGAAGCACTCAAGAAAAAACTAAAACACTGTGGCACCATTGCCAGCAAAGAATATTCTTCGAGAATAATTTTCTTGACTATATTGTTACCATAAATTCATGAAAGACAACAGCAATGGTAGAAGGAAATGAATAAATAATGATTTTGTACACAAATATTCCTTCAAGATAACATCACAAGAATATAACAGCATTACTCCCATTTCTATGTCGCTTACCTCCCTTTCAGAATTGCCAGTTAGCTGTGCCACTGCATGTCAAACTGGTGAATAAACTTGCAAATGGAAGACATTGAATTCAGCACCAAATAAACTCCGATTTATTTATTTATTAGACTAAAATAAAGTCCTTTTGTTAATTAGAAGAAAAGGAAAAATAAAAATAAACATAAGCAGGATCCCCCACAAATAAACCAATCCCCTCATCGTTAAGGATAATAAGTACTAAAATCAACAAAAGAAAGGGCCTAAAACGAGAAAAAGAAGAGCAAAAATAAGCATGCCTAGTGAGCCATGGCGACCTGGGGTGATGCATAGTTGATGCTTCTTTGGTGAGGCATGGCAAGCATAGCAGTGTGATCCAAGAAATCATTGAGTGCAACCACGGACTGTAATATAATCTTTAAATCATCTGCACAAGAGAATCCCATGTTTCCTACACGCCTCACTGCATAGACATAAAAAGTAATGCATCCTTTTCTGAACTTAAATCTTGCCATTTCACAACCATTCAGGCCTCTGATAAGTTTCTTGTTTACTTCTCCAAGTGGTATCTCTGGCGGCCATATTCTGTCGACAGCCAACTTCATGGACTCGGATTCGAAGACAAATAACAGTACTTTGGATTTCTTGGTACCAAGACCAAGTGTTAAGGTATGCCAAGCATGGTGTGCTAAGATGGTGAAGTTTGTGGGCAGAAAAGCTGTTGTTGAAGGGAAAGGGGTCTTATTGTTGTCGCTGTTCTTATTTGTTGGTGGATACGAGAGGACTTTTAGAAGCTCGAGTGGCCTTGCTCGCCGGATTGTGAAAGATTTTACAATGAACTGGCCTCCAAAACGAAGACCCTTCACTTCTGAGCTAGGTTTGAAAGAAAAATCTGATGATGGTTTGGTGGTTTGATCATTTGGGTGTTGGTGTTTCTGCTTCTTATGGTGTTTCTTCTTCTCTTTGTCTTCCATGGGGGATGTGATTTTTCGGAGGAGGTGGGTGTTTTTGGTGTATGTGATGTCCAACCAATCTAAAACTTTTTAAGTTATGTTATATAGTATAATTTTTTTCTCCGTCTGGGTTTTATTTTTTATTCAAGAGATTACGACAGTCAAGATGAGGGTACCCCTTTACCTAAATTAATTACCATCTCTATTTGGAATAAATTATAAATTACTTTCTCTGGTTTTGTAAAATGAATTAAACAATTTCTTTAATTTTAAAAATAAGTAATTAATCATTTAAAAAACACAAAAGATTAATTTAATATTTTTTTAAATTATCCTCTTTTCTTTAATTTTAAAACACAAAAGAAAAATTGAAAAATAAAATAGAACAGGTCAAGAGGATCAGTTATAAATAGATTTAAAAATACAAGGTCCAATTAATTATTTTTAGAGCTAGAGGAATTATTTAAATCATTTTGCAAAACAATAAGGATTAATTTTAAAATCAACTCCTATTTTATGCTATCATTATCGATGTCTGCTATGCATGTCACTCCTCCATTAAAGATTAATTAGGTTTATTTTAGATGAATCACATAAGTTTGATTATCCTATTATTGCGTGTTATTATATTTTAATATTTGAGTGTGCCATTGCAAAGGGTTATTCAGTCTGATCCATAAAAAAAAAAAAAAAAAAAAAGGTGTCAAATGCCCTTTATCTTTGTCACATTATTCCGATCATGATGCTTTCATTTTAGGTGTAAAGTGGGGTAGATATTATTTTTAAAGTATTTTTTTATATAAATATATTAAAATATTGTTTTTATTATTTTTCAAATTTTATTTTTGATATTAGTATAAAAAATTAATTTAAAAATATAAAAAAATAAAATTTTTATGAAAATTAGATTGAATCACAGGTTTTTTTTTTCTCTCGACTTTTTTGCTTATTTGCGCGCCTTTATTTACACGATGCCTCCCATGGGAGCACAAATAAATGCAAGGAATTGACAAGTAATGTACGCATAATTAAATAGCAGAGCAGGTATATTAATAACATTTTGCTGTCGCGATCTGCTAGTGGAGATTTTCACAGCTTTTTAGACTGTAACATTGCTCAATAACATCCACCACAAGCACCCATTTGCCAGACCCAGCATTTCTACTGATTTCATGAGAGAACAACATGTGCCACCAGAAGATCTAGGGTTAGAGGTGATAATTTTTTCCAAATTGGGTTCAAAAGCTCACTAACAGAGGGCTGAGGACCACGCTTCGGCAACCCCTTACTGGAAACGAACCCAATCAAAAAGATAACATGTTCCTGGAATCATAATTACACCCACTTGCTTAATTCCTTCCGTTTGACTCTCTAGCTAAAATTCTATCTACTTACGCGTATTTTAATATACTTGGAATACTGGACTAACGTTAGGCAATGTGTGGCTATTTGAATGCACTAAAAGACAAGCTTACAGCCACTCCTGTTGTTGAAATTACACTCAACAGAACTCCATCCAGTTCACAGCAACAACAACAATGGTTAGATCAACCAGAGGCTGTAACTGGACCCATTAACAATAGTTTGGTGGAAGTTGTTCAGATATATATATATGTATATATAAAAGAAATGGTTGCCTTTTGTCTTTGTGTTTGAGAGAGAGAGAGAGTTTACCTCATTTTGACATCTCATTATAAGTCTTCCCGTTAAAGTTGTTTCCTTCCAAAGGCACCGTCGCCTTTAATCATTCCACGGGAAAGAGATTCCGGTCCAGACTAGAGGTGCTGAGAGAAGACCAGCTAAAAGCAATAACTCTTGCAATAAGGGCCACCACCCCATGGGCCTAACCAAAAGATGCTGCCAGGGTTTCAATCATGGTTGTCAGGTCTGGCTAAGAGCTCAGTTACCACATTTTTGGTCAGCTACTCATGCATCACTGAGTTAATAAAAAAAAATACTGTTGTTTTGGAAAAAAATTACCACATTGTTGGTCAGCTACTCATGCATCACTCAGTTAATAAAAAAATACTGTTGTTTTGGAAAAAAAATAAACAAAAAAACATTCACCAGTCAAATTTAATTAAATTTAATAAGGTCAATATTTAAAATAATTAGAAAAAATAAAAACCAGCTTGAGTCATGTTTTACATATCAACGAGTCATTTTTCTATAGTTTAAATATCATGCGTCCTTGATGAATTCAAAGTCATCCCTTTGTGTCATAAAATGAATCTTGCCATTACGAACAAATTCTAAAACTTTTTTTTTTTAAAAAAAAACATGATTTATCCACTATAAATGTAACTGAGTGTATTTGATTATTGATATTTAATAATAATTATATTTTAAAATATTTTTTGTTTAGAAATATATTAAAATAATATATATTTTTTATTTTTAAAAATTATTTTTAATATCATCATATATTAAAATGACCTCAAAACATTAAAAAAAATATTAATTTAAAATAAATAAAAAAAATTCAAAAAATATTTTAAAATGCAAAAACAAATATTACCTCAGTTTGCAAAGTCACGAGGATCAATTAATTAGTACCGCCCCAAATAAATTCTTCGAACCCAGGTTTTCAAAAACTGTTGCATCAATTGCATGTACTACAGTTGAAAGATAAGTAGGCGAACCCTAAATTCCAACAAGAGTAGCTGAGTTTCATAAGATGGTGTGTGAAGTTGCAGATAAAAGTGTTCTCGTTGTCAAGATTAAATACACATTTAATTGATAGTGAGATTTGAAGTCGGGGATCAATTAACTTCTTGTTTTAAACTGCGACAAGCACTACAATGGCAATCGATAATAATCATTCTAGATACTAATTCGATCCATCATTATGTGTTTGAATGATGGGTTCAGGAAAAAAACAAAACAAAACAGCTTTCGCCTTTCCTTTTATTTTGGACGTGGTCACAATCGGAGGAGGACATAATAATCAAAGAAATTATATCGATATTGGTAACCACTGTATCAAGCATCGACATCAATGAATTACGATACAGATTAGAGGAAAAAACATAATTAATTAGAGCAAACGGAATGGGTTAATGGAGGTTCCTGGTTCTGGTTATAGCAGAACGACAAAAACAGGTTGGTTGTTTCTTTCAGGGGGTTGTTAGTTTTGCATGATTAGTGTCGTGTTTCCCTTTCTCGAGAACTTCCTTGATTTCTAATCTTGCTTTTGCAGATTTTTATTCTATTTACAGTAAACTTAGGAGACGCTTAAATTAGAATTAATGAAGCAACTAACACCGCAACGGATGCAAGGTAGATAGTCCAACAACTGGTAAATCAATTATTTGGAGATTGATCCTCAAGACTCAACTTTTAAGTACCGGTGTCTTCCAAGCACAAGCTTTGATAAAGTTTTTCTCAGGAAATTTTCTATTACACGCTTGAAGAACCAGCCACCACCCATAAGCAAACGAAATGTCGGCATCTCTCGGAGGAAAGATCTCCGATGTTCATTCAGGCCCATGTCATCTTACAAGAGCCCAGGTGTGTTTTTAGAGAAGGCTTCAGCCTTAGTTAAAAGGGCCGCGTGATGACGGTGGCCTGTGGCTCTCCAGACTGGGCCTCTAGACCTCCACAATCATCCTCGTAGAAGAAGGGAAATTTCTTATGGTAACGAAACGAAACAAAACAAGAGGAAGAGAGAAAAAACAGGGTGAAGCTCTGCTATTGAAGGCCACAAAAGTGCTCAACAGCATAGAACTTTGATTTTATTTATGAAAATGAGTGAACAATAATGTTAGAGGGCACCACTGACATCATAAACATTAATGTATAAGCACAGCTAATAAAATTACATCTGTCATTCCTTGACTTTATAACTATACTTTCAGGCCTGCTGTGCAGATGGAAGCGTCCCTTGCCACGGGCTAAATCCCTTTACAGATAGCAGATGTTTAAAGCAATAAAGAATGGATGGTACAGGCAAATAAAATGCCAAATGTTTCGCTGTTTTTTTCCCTTTTTTTTTTGGTTAGTGATCCTTCCTGCATTGCTAGTGGTCAGCTACACTCCCAAATTATTACTCAATTGTATTTACAAGTGCCGTGACCTGCGTGCAAAGAGAAGGCAGAAGAAAGAATATATTAACAAACAAAATTCATTTCACAATAATTTCTCTTCAATCAAATATGACTTCGTATAAATTTATATATAGGTTGGTGGGAAGTTTCAGATTAAATTTACGAAATCCCAACCATCTTTTAGATTCTAGGTCTAGTTAACTTGAAGTTGATCAGTGGGATTTATCAGTTAAAGAAAAGAAAAAAAAAGAGAATTCATAATTTAATAGACTTACTTGGGTCAGAGGTGGTGAGGACAGCGGTTTGAGAGAAATCACAATTGAAATCATTGCGACCATGGGATTGATAGTAAGAGTTCATGATATATGATGCATGGGACCTGACATTGTCTGGACTGAAACAGGCACCGCCAGCTTGAATAGGCTTGCAATCCATACCCTGGCTGCACACATAGTCTATGTTTGCTTGTAAGGCTTTATCAGTAGCGTCCGCTTTTGAAACGCACCATTTCTTGCTTTTTGTAGGTGATGGTGGTGTTGGTCTATTGGACTGCATAACAAGAAGAAAATTAATCAACAATATGCTATAGCGAGAATTTGGCTTGCTGCAAGGACTTTAGAGAGGATCTGTCTGCTAGCTAGAATGTGCATGTGATATACTGAATACCTCAGGTTGTTGACAGTAGTAATTTAATGTTGATGTAACAAGATCTGCTTAATATGTTAACTAGTTTTGCTTTGTTGTCCCAGGACAGATATTGAATCAAGAAAAGAATCAGAATAAAGAGAGACAAATCGAAGGAAATAGGAGAAAAGATGAAGATTTAGATCTCTCCAAAATTCAAATTTTGTTGAAAATGATATGAAAGTTTTAGATTAAACTATGATAATGCCGGAAATATTTATTCATAATTTCAAATGCAAATAATTTCGTTTTCAGTGTTCATCCCAAAAGAATACATTTAACTTATCAGGTGTTACCTGCTATTATCCATTAAAAAAAAAAAGCGAAAAGTTTGACATATTTCATACCTGTCCATTGCGCATGATCCCAACATCATAAACCGGGGTAAAATCTGGCCTAAACAAACCCCAATTCCTCTCTGCTGTTGAACCGGGTTTAAGATTCTCGTTGAACAAAGAAAAGACATATGTCTGGAACCGTCGTTTAGGCATTAACGGAGTCCCATTCCCTGAAGTGACAACCTTAATCATGTTCTTGTTATACGAGACTGCATTCTCCACGGTACACATGGGCTGGTTCGGGTCTCCAAGTGAGGGCCAACCGGACTCGGCGACGACAATGTCCAAGTCACCATAACCCATTGCTTTTATTGCCGAATAAACCGCGTCCATCATTGCAACGAACATGTTCGTGTAGGTAATGTTGGTGTTAGTGTCGTGGACACCGCGGTTAGGCTTGAAGAGGATGTAGTTTTCCATGCTCGGAGAGTAGCTAAAATAAGGATACGGGTTAACCATGAGAGGGGATTTGGTTTGACGTAGAAATTGGAGCATGGGAGCAAATATGACCCTGTCATAGCCAGGCCTTATCCGGGCAGCGCTTGGTTGCACAGAATTGTGCAAAATTCCAAGGGTGTGGGGAGTTGAGACCTGCGTAAATTTACGAAAAATCAATACTTGAAAACTAATTTCAAAGTCGTTGTTCAAATCCAGATGTTTATTGATATTTAAAAATAAATGAGGATGCATTCAACACGAAATTGTTGAATAAGAACTTAAAATCAACGTGTATAAATTTATTTAACATGGTATATTTTAAAAAAACAAATTGGCAATAAAAGGAACATTTTTTTTCTTACTTAATGATAATTAAATCTTATTTGATTTGTATAGTACTTGAAGCTATAGCTTATATATAATGATATGTATCTTGAATTTTCTAAAATTATTTTAATGATCAATTCATTTAAATATTGAGCACAAATCATGAACTAAATCTATTCGAAGGGGAAAAAAAGGAAAAAATTACCGATTACCATATCAAAAAGAAGATCGATTTTTTTTTTTTTTTTATGAAAGTCGTTCATGTGACAATAGAAAGAAGAAATCATCCTACCTGAACATCTTTGATTCCAGCACGAACAAGAGCCTCATGCAAGGACTTCATGCAGGGAACGAGACGAGAAATCCACTCTTTATTACCAGTAAACAAGATTTCATTGCCAACAGCGATGAGTTTAATCCTTGTTTGCGGATAATATGGCTTGATATTGTTTGCAACCCATTGGCTGGCGGCATTTACATCGACAAGAGCAGGAATATCACCATTACCTACAGTGACAGTCACGGTGATGTTCGAATTGGCAAAAGCGCGAAGAATATCAGGATTGGTGTCAAAGATTTTGATGCTATCGATAGTTGTTTGTGTTTTGAGGAAGCTAGCCACCTGAGATGGTGACGGAAGATTATTGGCTAGGGTACCATAATTGACACCGATCGCAAAGGCTGTGGTGGAAAAGTGGAGGAGGGTGGAGATGATGAGAAGGGCGGTAGTGATGGATGTGGTGGCGATAGTGGCCATGTGATCAAGGCTCTCTTTTTTTTGAGAAATGAAAGAGATGTCGGAAACTTTGTGGTTTTATAAATAAACAAAGAACGTGACAACTACTTCGAGAGTAGATGCAGAACCAGTTAATTAATCCAAAGAGAAGTGGTGAAATATATAGGAAGAGCCAGCTGGAAATGGCGTTAAATGTTTTGACTTTTTACGATGAATAGACGGAATTCTGGAATGGAAGATATTGATTTGGATATTTCCTTTTTAGAGGTAAATTTAGGCGGAATGGTCCATTGGAATGGTGGTGAAGCAAGATATTGCTATGAAGAAGAAGCCGTGTTGCAAATCCACACGAAAGAAATGCCTTGGGAAGTGGAGGGTATCATGGGAGACTTGTATCATGGATGTGTGAACTGCTGGTCATGAAATGATGCTTCGATTGTGTCGATGTCAAACGTGGCGGTTGGACACGGTTGGCCCTGTTCCATTAGTTGAAATGGAGGCAGCTTTATTTTTATTTTTGTTGTCCTTTTGCAGTGTGAAGTGTGAACATGACCAGTCGAATCGACTGCCTTCGTTTTGGAACATGACTTGCCATTGAGAAAGATTATCTCTTTCTTTATATGTACTGGCATGAACGCGTAACGCGTACACGGTTTTGTAAATGAGCCCACGCGCCCCCCAAAAAAATATTTATAATAATAACATCGAGAATCAAGATCCTTAATTTGCTCCAGCTAAGCAATTTATTTGATTCTTTTGTCGAACATCTTTTGCCTTTTCTTTTTATCTTTTAAGCCTATGGGGATGAATGTAGGTGGGCTGGCCAGTGGCCACCACCACCTTCTTTCTTTTTCATTTCTTTTAGCCGAAGTT
>Ga0325403_1007802_pt1 | contig 10236 bp, 4 predicted proteins | sample PopdelMetagenome_19_FD_205665 | JGI IMG/M metagenome (GOLD analysis project Ga0325403, IMG submission 205665) | Populus deltoides microbial communities from Bellville, Georgia, United States - Xylem-PdKOR-R4 | ecosystem: Host-associated > Plants > Phyllosphere > Stem > Wood/Secondary xylem...
CATACCTCTTTTTTGATGGACCTTGCCAATATCAACTTTCCCTACCTTCTTTATTTTTGGTTTCAGTAGATGGATTCTTTATCAAAACCATACCTTCTTTATTGGTTCTAATCATTTCTAATAAATAATATCTCAACTAATTTCTTGAGATTATAAAATTAAGGATTGTGGCACTCAAATTAATAATTTCTAGAAAAATAAACTCAGCTACCATTTTTATTCTTATGCTACATGGTGTTTGCCTCGCCTCTGTTGGATGTTGGACGAGGTTTGCTTTTATGCATTTTGTCCCACATTTGAATGGCCAAGCTACAAGGATAAAGTAGAATATTCAAGAGACTTGGCCTATGATTCTACTAATTATTAATAATATAGTAATAATTCTGCTCCAAATGCATATAATTTCGGAGGCCTTTTCCACATTGTGCTTAATTTTATATATATTTTGGTTCAGTAAATGGCCAGAAAAAAAATATACTTGAGTGATTTGGCTCTACTTGGACGCCGGACTCATAGTAAAAGGTGCCTTGCGTGGTGAATTATATCCAATATATTCATTTAAAATTAAATATGCCAACAATGCATGCTGTGGACAAAAACATTTACTCCTTTTCAAGGCTAAACGGACACTCAAGTCACTAAAATAATTAATATTTTTTTAACACATATATCATCGTATAAACCACCAAATAACTTTTATCTAGAATCAAACAAAATCGTTTACTCCAGATAGAATCAAAGACCATATAAAATATAAATCCACTCTACGTAGAACGCAAGAAGCGTTTTCTCTTGATTAGTTCAAACCACCATTGCGGAGAAGAATATTGACTTGTCACTGGCTAGTATATACTACTGTTATGGAAGAGGTGGAAGAGATCGGGAAAGAGAGGAAATGGCTGATAACATGGGGTGGAGTTGTGGAGGAGCTCAAGGAGGTGAGCTACATAGCTGCACCAATGGTGGCTGTTACGGTGTTGCAGTATCTACTACAAGTTGTGTCTGTAATAATTGTAGGACACCTTGGTCAGCTCGCCCTCTCTGGTGTTGCCCTAGCCACCTCCATCAACAATGTTACTGGATTTAGCCTACTTGTAAGTCTCCTGATTCTCTTCTTACACTGTTCTACTCTCTCCTCAAAACGTTCTCTTTGTACATTGTCCAACAAGTGCTATCCCGTGTGCGCATCTGGTTGCGATTAATCATGTATCCATATCATATCATGGTCGATGGTTTAGATCTTCGATATACACTTTTTAAATTTGAAACTTCCTCCCTCGATTTTTTATCTAACTCGAGTTTTAAATTAAATTACATAAAAGCTAATCCAAAATAAATAATTCAATTTAATAAATTAAAAAACAATTTGAATGATCGATAAAAACATTAAATAGCTTTTAAAAAAGACAACATTTTGTTTTTAATATTAAAATGATGTCCAATTGGATCGATCTTGGTCACCCTGCGACTTCAAAGAGTTTAATAACTTTGTTATTTTTATAAATTATTTTTATTTAATTTTATGATAAAATTAGATGCTTACAAAAATCAGCACCAACTCTAAAAAAATATTTATTTGAGATTGTGATAACCCTATATAAAGTAGAAAAAAATAAACCATGAATTTAATTTCCTAACCAATCCAATATTGAAGAAGAGTGAAATAAAGAAAAAAAATTGAAAAAAAATTAAAGGACTAAAAACTAAAAAAAAAATCAGCTTTGATGGGTAAATCCGTGAATCGGGTAACTCGAGTCAACATGTCAAACTCACGAACCAGATAACGGACTCCATTAGGATTATTAACTCGAGTCAACATGTCAAACTCAATTCTCAATCAATTCAATATAAAAAAATAAAATAAAAAAATAAATTAAAAAAAGAAGAAAAGTTAAACTTGCCAAACCCGTCAACAAGCCCATGTACTTTCTAAAATTTAATAACATATATTTTTCTTCTGAAACTATTTTTTTTAATTGTTAAAAAAAAATAAATAGACGATCATATAATCGAGTTCAATTAAAAAAAAGGATACTCGTGAACTGAAGCAACTAAGGTTACCTCGACAAACTCACAAACCGGGTCATTGACTCCATAAAATTTAATAACCTAGTTTTTTCAAAATTATTTTTTTATTTAACTAAACTTTTTAAAAAATAAACATACCGTGATATTAAAATATTTTTCTAATACCACGGTAACCATATAAAAAACAAATTATTAATTTTAAATCCTCATAGCATATAAGAACTAAATTAAAAAAATAAATAACCAAAAAAAAAACACTATAAACTCCACAATGCTAATAAAAGTGAAAAAACAATATTTTTATTTTGTATTTGACTAAACTTTTGTAAAAATAGCCCTTACCGTAACGTCATTAATTTAGGCTATGAGGTTAGGGGTGGTGTCCATCTTGAGCTCAATGTGGACGCGGACACTCAAGCATCTCCCTAAATGTAAAAAGCTCCCTAGCTAATTGCTTGGCCTGGGAAGACAGGTGATTGTGGTTTGGCTGGGAATTAAGAAAAAAATGTTTTACGATATTATTATGTTTTTTAATTAAGGATGCTTAATTGATTTATGAGCCAATAATCATACAAGCAGGATATTAATTAACTAATTAATATTATCCTCCTAAACAAAATTTTAGATGAAAAATAACGAGAATACAAAAATTGACAGACGTCAACTTCATGTCTTGGAGGGTGTTTGGCAGTGTGGTAGTGGTTGCTTTTCAAATAGCTTTTCGTGTCGAAATACATGCCAATGATTTTTTTTATTTTTTAAAAATTATTTTTGACATCAGCACATCAAAACGATCCAAAAAGTATAAATCACACTTAATTTTAGCCAAAAAAATAAAATTCAATGAAAAACAAGTTGAACCACAGAACCAAACACTTTATTAGAGAGAAACAGTTGTGCTGATGATGGTCTTGTAAAGTTGGGAGTTTCAAGCGGCCCTCATTGTGTCTTTTCGTCTCAGCAACCTGTGTATTATCATACCCCTTTGGGCTGAGCTCGGTGGTGCGCCCGAGCCCACAAGGAGGTGATGGGTATGCTGAGAACGTAGGCTTGATGGTGTGCCTGAGCCCAACCCGCTACTTGGACTTGGATGCTCTACCTGAGCACTTGGGTTTGATGGCGCCCATCCCGGTACTTGGACTTGGGTGCTCTACCTGAGCCCTTCAATGGTGTTTAGAAATGGACAAAAAATCTGGTCCAAGACTATTATGAGTTTTGATCCATCAGTGGAAACTTGAGTTAAAAAATATGCGACGCTTATGTAACATATTTTTTATTTTTTATCATAATTATTTTTATTATATTACTTTCTAAAATGTTAAAGTTTTATAGGTTTTGAGTAGTTCCAAATAAGTCTAACTTGTATTTTGATAAAAAAAAATATAAACTTTTATCCCATCGTTGCATCATATTTAAATTTTTGTTTTTAAACTCAAATTAGACCCAAAATATAATGTTTTAGAATTTTACTAGTTACATATCCTGCGTGATGTCGCAGGTCAATTATTTTTTGCATTTTAAAAAAAATCAAGATCTAAAAATGTTAGGTTTTTTTGCAAAGTTATACCCAAGAGTTTTAGGTTTGGTTGCAACGCTTGACCCAAAAGTAATATTTATAATATTAATAATAACATTAAACTTGGGTTAACCCTTAGCATAAAAGTGTCTGGAATGCAATACCAGACCCAATAGCATTGGACGTGTGTCTGACTGTAAGGTCGTGTCATAAAAATGTAATAATTAAATATATTAGTTAAAAAGAAAAAAATAAAGAAAAAAAACCAACAGGAAGAAAAAAACTAATGAAGAAAAAGAAAAAAAAATATGAATTAACTGTGTTAACCCGTCATATCTTGAATTCGCATCATGAAAGTTTGATAATTAAAAAGGAAAAAACAAATTAATGGGTTAACCCAGAATTAACTGGGCTAACTTGTCAAATCGGGTTAGCCTGTCAAATCCGGAATCCGTGTCATGAAAGTTTGATAACTAAATAGAAAAAAGTTTAACATTAACAATTTAAATTAAACAAAAAAAATTAATTAAAAAGCAAAAAAAACAAAAGGCATAAGCTTTTTCACTATGTACTGCACTGTGCAGTCCACAGTCAAAGGCATAAAAACAACAAAAAAACAAAAATAAAAACTAAAGGCATCAGTCGAGAACTACTTAGAAAAAAATTTAATATTAATGAACTAAATTAATTAAATAAAATTAATTAAAAAGAAAAAAAACTAAATAGAAATAAATTTAACATTAACAAACTAAACTAAACGAAATAAATTAAAAAGAAAAAAAAGCAAAAAAAATTACAGGTTAACTCGACAAATTAGGTTAACCCGTTAAACCTGGGATTCGTGTCATGAATGTCTGGTAACTAAATAAAAAAAATTAAAAATTAAGAAACTGAACCAAACAAAAAAAAATTAATTAAAACGAAAAAAAATCCGGGTTAACTCGTCAAATCATGTTGACCCGTTAAACCCAGGATCTGTGTCATGAAAGTCTGATAACTAAATAAAAAAAATTTAACATTAACAAACTAAATTAAACAAAAACAATTTATGACAATAAAAAACAAAAAAAATTGACGGTCAACTCATAATTAACTGAGTTCACCCGTGAAACCAGGTTAACCTGTGAAACTCGGGATATGTGTCATAAAAGTTTGATAACTAAATAGAAAAAAAAATAGTATTAACAAACTAAATTAAATGAAAAAATTAATTAAAAAGCAAAAAAAAATTATTGGTTAACTTGTTAAAATAGGTTAACCCGTTAAATCCGGAAAACGTATCATGAAAGTCTGATAACTAAATAAAAAAATTTAATATTAATAAAAAAAATTAAATTAAACAAAAAAATTTGTTAAAAGAAAAAAACAAAGAAATAAGCAAAAAAATAATCATGAAAGGCACAAAAAAAGCTAAAAAAATGAGAGAACTTAAAAAAAAAATCTAAAGCATCAGTGTTTTATTGTGGACTGCACTGTGCAGTCCACAATAAAACACTAATCCCTTTTAGTATATGTTACAATTAATTAAAAAGAAAAAAAGCAAAAAAAAAATTTCAGGTTAATTGGTCAAACCCGAGATCCGTGTCATGAAAATCTGATAACTAAATAAAAAAATTAACATTAACAAAAAAAATTAAACAAAAACAATTCATTAAAAGAAAAAAACACAAAGAAAAAAACAAAAAAAAAACCCATAAAGGCTAGAAAACAGAAAAAAAAAGAAGAAGGAGAAGACAACTCAGCGTTTCACTGTGGACTTGCACAGTGAAACACTGGGCAGTTTTAGTTTATTGTTAATTAAAAAACTAAACTAAACAAAAAAAATTAATTAAAAAGAAAAAAAATTAAGGTTAGCTCGCCAAACCAGGTTAACCTGTTAAACCCGGGATCCGTATCATGAAAGTTTGATTACTAAATAAAAAAATTAACATTAACAAACTAAATTAAATAAAAAAAATTATTAAAATAAAAAAACAAAAAAATTGACAGCCCGTGAAACCAGGTTAACCCGTAAAACCTGAAATATGTGTCATGAAAGTCTAATAACTAAATAAAAAGAAATTTAACATTAACAAATTAAAATAAACAAAAAAATTTAATTAAAAAGAAAAAAAAGCAAAAAAAAATAAATTCTGGGTTAACTCGTCAAACCATGTTAACCTGTTAAACCTGGGATCCGTGTCATGAAAGTCTGATAACTGAATAAAAAAAATTTAACATTAACAAAAAAAATTATTAAAAGAAAAAAAAGAAAAAAAATAAAACTCTAAAAGTGTAAAAAAAAAACCAGCTCATCTTTTACTAAATGGAAAGAAATTTAACATTAACAAACTAAAGTAAACAAAAAAAATTAATTAAAAAGAAAAAAAAACAAAAAACAAATTTATGGGTTAACTCGTCAAATCATGTTAACCTATTAAACCCGGGATCCGTGTCATGAAAGTCAGATAACTAAATAAAAAAATTTAATACTAATAAAAAAACTATTAAAAAAAACTCTAAAAACATAAAAAAAGGGCTCAACTTTAAAAAATGAGCCCTTTTAGTTATAGTTTAATTTATTTTTCTTGTATTTTTTATTTTTCTATTTAGATTAAAATTTTTAATTTAATTAGGATTTTATTAATTATGGTATTTTTTGTATTTACATAACAGGGTATTTTTTAAAAAGATAATTTATGAAACATTTGACTCTTTTCTTTTTGGTAAACAATAGATTACATTAAAACGCCAGAGAGAGAGAGGGGAAAAAGTTGCAAAATATAAATATGCAAAATCTACTGGTCATTCCTTAAGATAGGAATTATCATTATAAATTTAATGCTCCCATTTATTTAAAGCGATAATCCAATATTTTTTTTAATGTGAGATTTGTGTTTTAATGTGTTTCTAAAAAGTATAGTATAATGACAAAAAAAATTTGAGATTTACATAGTAAATCTCGAGTTTAAGTTAAAATGTGTATTTTTTATTCATTTACGTGAATCTATAAAATACATTTTTGGAGTTTCATATAATTCAAAAAAGAAAAAAATTATAAATTTAATGCCTAAATTTGTGTCTTTACGCAAAATATGACAAAAACGCGAGCAGTTCACGAAAATCATGGTTTGCAAGTCAAAAGCCCTCGTTAATTACTGTGCTGTATTCTAGAACCAGACAAAATACTATTAATCAAGTCAGACAAATTACAAATCAAACAACACAACGATCCGTTCAACATTGAGCGTTGCCTCTTCGTTTGTTCTTCACATATAAGGCCACTCTTGCTGTGACTTCTAGGAGGAGGGAAAAAACAGAAAATTATTTCACTTGTTGAGAAGTTATGGAAGGAGAGGGAAAGAGGGAGGAGAGAAAATGGGCGATAACATGGGAAGGATTTGTTCAAGAGCTAAAGAAGGCAGGCTATATAGCAGCTCCAATGGTGGCCGTGTCAGTATTGCAGTATCTCCTACAAGTTGTGTCTGTGATAATTGTAGGGCACCTTGGTGCACTTGCACTCTCTAGTGCCGCCATTGCCACTTCTATTACCAATGTTACAGGGTTTAGCCTTCTTGTATGTCTTCTAATCCTGTCCCTTTTTTAAATTTTTTCTTATAAAGGTCCTTTGATCTTGTTGCATCTTTCAACTAGCATGAATCATTATGCTTTCAATTCAGAAATTAAGGTTGCTTTCTCTTACGTTAAGGAGAGAGGAAGAAGATGTTCTTCAAGAATCCACTTCATCTATCCTGGAATTGAAGACAGGATATGATCAGGGGAAGGGAAAAAGAAAAAGAAAACAACCCTTTAAGGTCCTTGTCTAGTTTTGGACTAACCCCTAAATCTCATGTTTCATGTACAGAAATCTTAAATTTATCATTTAAACATATTTCTTTCCATGCAAGCAAAGATTTTAATTTTTTTCTTCAATTTTCTACTTGTCTACTTGCATTTTCTCCAATATTTTTGATCCCTCATGTCTGTGAGTATACTTACAGTGCATTGCATAGTACTCTTCCCACCCACATCTCTTTCATGGAATCAAAAATAAATTTAATCTTATCAAAAAAAAAAAAAAAAACAAAATAGCCAGAAAAGAACTTTTATTGTCAAACCAAAAAGAAAAATATTTTTCATAGAGGAATATACGGGGCGTCCATGCTATGCATAGCAAGTTGGAAATTAAAATGTTTCAAATATGTATAAAAAAGTTGTTTTTAGACTGAAATTTATTGACATTAATGCATGAAGCAAGTGGGTTGTTGGGGTTTTAAAAGAGTAAATAGTTAATAAAACATGCATGTGTTCACTGTATTTGGACTTTTGTGTTCCAAGTGCTTTAATCACAAACAGAGACTTGCATGTTGACTACCCTCATCCCACATAAATTCTCCTCTTTCCTTCTTCTTCTTCTTTCTAACGATATCCCATTACCTACCTTCCCTTCTTCTTCTTCTTCTTCTTCTTTTCTATTATAATTGTTTTGCTACGTTACTTGCCTCTTCGTTATTGGCAGAAGTCCTTCTTCCTTTCTTTGTATCAATTGTTCAATTTCATCCCATTGTTCAAAAACTTTTCAATTAGTACCCTGTTCTGTTCAATTTTGTCAAAACTATAACTTCTATAAGAGTGGCCCTCTTTAATTCATATCAGCAGTCTAATATAAAAAAACAAATTATGAATTGAATGATAATCAAACAAATTGGGGTGATATAGGCCAGTAAAGCATGAGCTCTTGCCTAAAGCTATGTATTATTACCATGTTAGAATGCCCTCTGTAATTAAAAATGATTTTGTTTTCCATTTTTCTTTCTTTATCAAGCTTGGTTTTCACAATTATATTTGTGTTAACAAGCATAAATTGACCCGAGTTTGTAATTGGCAAACAGTCAGGAATGGCAGGTGGACTGGAAACTCTAGCTGGCCAAGCATATGGAGCTAAACAATATCAAAAGCTTGGAACCTATACTTACAGTGCAATCATCTCTCTAATAATCATGTGCCCTCCAATTTGTGTCTTGTGGATCTTCATGGGCAAACTACTACCTCTACTAGGCCAAGACACTTTAATCTCACAAGAAGCCTGCAAGTACTCAATGTGGCTAATCCCTGCATTATTTGGGGGTGCAGTTCTTAAGCCTTTGACTAGATATCTTCAGACACAAAGTGTGATTCTACCAATGCTCATAACCTCATCTTCTATATTATGTTTTCACACCATTTCATGCTGGATTCTTGTGTACAAACTGCAATTAGGACAAAAGGGTGCAGCTATAGCCTTCAGTTTATCAACTTGGTTGAATGTGATATTGCTAGGCCTGTATGTAAAGTTCTCCTCAGCATGTGAAAAAACTAGAGCTCCATTGTCAAGAGAAGCACTTTATGGTATCCGAGAATTCTTTCAGCTCGGTGTTCCTTCTGCTATTATGGTTTGGTAATTTCTTTTACCTTTTTCTTCTATCATGAAAATGCAATTTTCGTTTCGTTTCGTTTTCCTAACTATAATACTATTACGCGATCATCACAGTCTTAAATGGTGGTCAATGGAGTTGCTGATTTTGCTTTCTGGTCTTTTCAAAAATCCAAAACTGGAGACTTCAGTGCTTTCTATATGGTATTTTTAATATTTATTTTGGCTCCTATCCATGTATTGACAAATTGGATACTTGTAAAGATTGAATTAAATATCATTATAACTCTAATTTCTCGTTAACATTTATTTTGCTTGATTTAGCCTCACAATCTCTACATTGCACTTCACTATACCATATGGATTTGGAGCTGCTGCAAGGTTTATAACCTTCTCCTATTGAAAGCATATTCTTTAATTTAAAATAATGTATAGATTTCATATCAATCTGTTCATCCATATAGATTTCATGGCATTTTTGTAGCACACGAGTTTCGAATGAACTAGGAGCTGGGAATCCTCAATTAGCTAGGATGGCAGTTCTGGTTGCATTGTTTCTTGCTGGCACAGAGTCAGTCATTGTGAGCTCAGGACTCTTCCTTTCCCGGCAAGTTTTGGGATATGCTTACAGCAATGACAGGCAGGTTGTGCATTATATTTCAGTCATGACTCCCCTGCTTTGTCTCTCATTTATCATGGACAGCTTACAAGCTGTCCTTTCTGGTTAGTTTCTTATCCCAGTTTCATTTTTTATTAGGTTAATATATAAGCAAGAGCAGCCTCAAATATGTGTCATCCTTCGCATCAGGTGTGGCTAGAGGAAGTGGATGGCAGAAAATAGGGGCATATATCAATCTTGGTTCATTTTATCTGGTTGGACTTCCATTGGCTGCTGTGCTTGGTTTTTCAGCTCATTTAAGAGGAAAAGGCCTTTGGATTGGAATATTAGCTGGGTCCTTTGCGCAATCAGTTCTTCTTTCTATCGTTACTGCTTGTACAGATTGGAACAAACAGGTCCAATCTTTTTTTTTTCTTTCCTTCCCTTGTATATGTTTTCATGTGCTGTTCTATTAGAAGGCTCCATCAAGTGCAATGACAAATTGATGACCTTGTGTGCATACAGGTAGCAAAGGCAAGGGAAAGGGTATTTGAGAGAAGATCTTCAATGGAGGATGAGGGAAAATAGATTATAAGAATGTATATTTTGTTTAGAAATGTTCGTAGCATGATCCTTTGATAGTATGAAATTGCATTTAGCTCATTGCCTTGTTCTTTTTGTGCTTGTGAGCCAAAGTGGCAG
>Ga0325403_1007803_pt1 | contig 10235 bp, 5 predicted proteins | sample PopdelMetagenome_19_FD_205665 | JGI IMG/M metagenome (GOLD analysis project Ga0325403, IMG submission 205665) | Populus deltoides microbial communities from Bellville, Georgia, United States - Xylem-PdKOR-R4 | ecosystem: Host-associated > Plants > Phyllosphere > Stem > Wood/Secondary xylem...
GATTGAAACTTGGTTATAGTTAAATGTGATAACCTCATCAACAACTTGGTGAATGTATGGTCGAAACTTTTTGAGGGCGACCGTGCATGGCATGAGCCAAAACTTTGTTCCATCACTATCACTACCTACAAATAATAATCTGTTTACTAAACCTGCAACATATAAGCTACAAGCCTATATATCATCGATACCGTGATACTCTTACCATCAAATGGACTCTTAGCTTGATCTCCTGTATTAATGAAAAATCCACAACAAGCTACAAACCTAAGTTGTTTTTTTTTTTTTTTTGTTAAAATTTGAATTTTTATTTATATTTTTTATGTTTTTAGGTTGTTTTGAGCTGGTATTAAAAATAATTTTTTATAAATAAAAAAATATTATTTTAATATATTTTCGAGTAAAAATACATTTTAAAAAATAATCATTATTATATTTTTAAACTTCCTTAAAAGCTTAACAAAGACCAAACTATTAGTTGATCAAAGCTAAGCCTCAAATTAAGAGTTTAACCATCTTCTATCATGTTCATGGATTCCCAGGAAAGCATTGAGCTTGAGAAAAAGCATAATTAATGTGTGTTTTGTAATGTGATGTATAATATTTTATAAAAATATTTTTTAATTAAAAATATATAAAAAATTAAGGTTTTATTATAATATTTTTATTTTTTACATCTGAACAACATAAAAAAAAACATCTAACAAAAAAATTTAATATTTATTAAAATAAAAAACAATTTAAAAACATAAAAACAAAACTCCTGACACTTATTTGTGTTAACTTGGAAAGGTTGAAGGCCATGTTTGTTTCCTGAAAAGGAGTTTCCAGGAAACTACTTTCCAAACTTTTCTGTGTTTGTTTGCCATTAGAAAAGTTGGTCAACGGAAAACACTTTCCAGTCAAAGAAAAATTTGGTTTGGTTTCTAGGAAAGTGTTTTCCCTTTTGGCTATATTTGTTTTCCGGAAAGTGGTTTCCGGAAAATCAATTTCCAAACTTTCCTGTGTTTGTTTGCTATTAGAAAAGTTGATCAACAGAAAACACTTTCTAGTCAAAGAAAAATTTGGCTTGTTTTCAGGAAAGTGTTTTCCTGGAAAATTTGGGCAGAAAACACTTTTCAGAAGTTGTGAAAAATTTAGAAATGTCATTATTTGCTGATTATATCAAATTTGATCCTCAAACTTTTGATTGTTATATATAATTTGTTTTGAATATTTATTTTTCAATTTCATCTCTTAAAATTTAATTTTTATATTAACTTTGGTCTTTATTTTTATAATTGTTATTTGCTTTTTCCTTATCATTTTTTTATTAAAATTTTTTATCTATTAGATTTGGCCCTCATTCTTTTGATTGTTACTTATTTTATTTGAAATAATTTATGAAATGTTAATTATTATTATTTTAATTTCTTCATCTTTCAATTTTTTTTAATTTTTTAGAGTTGATCTCTATTATTTTGATTATTATTTATTTTATTTGAGATAATTTATGAAATTATATTTTTTTTCAATTTTATTCTCATTCAACCTTTTAATTTGTAAGATTTGTTCCTCATTATTTTAATAAACTTGAGAAAAATAAAACATTAATAAGTTATTTTCCAGCTTATTTTCCATGACATAACCAAACATTGAAAAATGTTTTCCAATTTATTTTTCATTACACTACCAAACATCGAAAAATACTTTCCCAGAATTTACTTTCCTAAAATTTACTTTCCAGCAAACAAACAGGGCGGAAAATTGAAATTGAACTTTTGGGCTATGTGCTAACATGTGGGCTTTGGAGTAATGTATCGGCCCAGGAGTTTTTGGACCAGCCCAATTGGATAGATCTTAGTAAGAAAATTAAGTGGTGGATTAAAAAGGGAATTCGATCTATCTCATTTCACCCTCTCACCAAAAAGTTTAAAAAAATATGGGGTTCATCCCGCCTTGCATCGGAGCCAATAATTTAGGTCAAATATTATTTATATTTGATTTGATCTTGATTATATCAAATTAAAATCTGATCTCATCAGATTAAATTGAATGAATTACTAGGGGAGCTATAGTATAGTGATCATCATTGTGTTTAGGGTGAAGGAAAAACCCCTCATTGTCTTAAAAATCAAGAATTTTAAAATAATATTGAAGAATAAAATTAGAAAAAAATATCAATTTTAAAAAAATTACCAATGCAAAAAACAAATAGCAATAAAAATAAAGGATGAGATCGTATAAACAATGAATTTTAAAAATTATCTCCAATCAAATAAATAACAATAAAAAAAAGGAAGCAGATTTTATAGATTAATATATATATATATATATATATATATATAATGAAATTCAAAACAAATATTAATTCTATAAAATAATTCAAATAAAAAAATATCGATCGAAAAAAATTCAAAGAACAAGAATTAAATTTGACAGATTAAAAAAATTAAAGGAGGATAAAATTGAAAATATATTTTAAATCTATAAATTTATTCGAATGAAAAAAAATCAATTAAAAGACCAAGAAACAAATCTAAAGAAAAAATAAATTGAAAGGATACTATGAAATTTTGGATGCTCAAGCTCGGATATTAGGGAGAGAAAAAAGAAGAAAGCAAAAGAAAAGCAAATCAGTGCCAAACTAGACGGAATTACATCACACGCGCTTTCCAAGGAGGTAGGCCTTGCCATGAGTAATCGAAAAACACTAAGGAAGATTGTTTTTTCTCGCCATAAATGGCTTACTTGCTGGCGCGTTTCACACATGTGCCAACAATTTTTTGTTCTATCATATTTGTTAAAATACATAATTTCCCTAAAGAACAAATGATAATCACAAAAAAAAATGGAAGTAAGCAAGGAAATTTTGATTTTAAAGGTAATAAAGTCATTTCATTGTGCTAAGTGAAATATAAAAAAAACCTCGAGACCAAAGTTAAATAATATTTTTGCTTTTAAAATAATTAAACAATTTTATTGTGCAAGAAAATTTTAAAAGATCAAGCCTAAGTTGATCAACATCCTAAGATTATTAACCACTTAATACCATACTCCTCTCTCCTAGTCTTTGTAAATAGTATGCTTGTCTCGTGTTAAAAAATACTTTATGATTTTTCTAAAATAGATGGAATTTCTACTGTAGCATGTGAGTGAAAATATGTTCACCGGAACAATATTTTTATGGTTTTGCCCTAGCCATCAAAAAACTTAAAACCGGCTATCGGAGACATTTAGATCATTTCACAATGTCTGTTAATTATTACCAAATTGATTGGAGACAAATAAGTTTTTTTGCATTTTAATACCCTTGGGAGAAAAAAATTAAATTGACCAAAATAACAACTGAATAAGCGCGCGGTATGTCCTAGCAGCTAAAATCCCTTTTTTTTTCATGTCATTAAAAGTGTTGTTGTGTCCTTTTTTTTGGAGGCAGTGCATGTCGATGGTGGTTAGGCAGTTTGTCACTATTAAACCTGTCATAACCCAATTTTTGACCCTTTTAATAATGATGATGAAAAGCAAGTAAAATGAAATAAATAAAGAATGAATTAAAATTTGGGTTGAGGACAACATGATTGATAAGTTTTGAGACTTAATTGAGCTTGAAATTAATTTAATTAATCCAATCAAGGGTTTAATTGGAGAATTGATAAGTTTTGAGACTTAATTAAGCTTGGAATTAATTTAATTAATCAAATCAAGAGTTTAATTGGAGAATTGATAAGTTTTGAGACTTAATTGAGTTTGAAATTAATTTAATTAATGAAATCAGGGGGCTTAATTGAAAAATTATCAAAGTACAGGGCTGATCTGGTAAATTTTGCAAGAAATTAACATCCAGGGACTGTCTTGTAAAATTCACTGAAATGAAGGGGTCCAATTAAAGTTTATCCAAGGGGTTTGATTACAAAACTTTCAAAACATCAAGGACCAAAACGCAAAATAACCTCAACACTGTTCATCTTCTTCACCCGAAAAAAAAAGAAAACTGCTGCCTTTACTCTTGCATTAAAAACAGAGAGCACAGGACCGCATGGCATTCTAAGGGAGGATAAAACCAGAAAAAAAACGGCTGGAGAGGGGAGGAGAAAAGAAAAAGAAAAGGAGTGGACGTGTGGTAGCCGCTGGTTTTCTCAAAAAAAAAACAGAGGAGACGAACAAACAGGGGGGGAAAGAAACGAAAAAAATCACAGAACTAGGGGAGAAACAGAACCAGGGGGCATAACCGAAAAACCACTGGTGATCACAGAACCGAGGGGCCAATGGAGAGCATGAATGAAAACGGAGAGGGGACCTAAAAACAGAGAAATAGGGAGAGAGCAAAAGGACAGCAGGTCTGCTTTGCCTTTGTTCTCAAAACGCAAGTGAAGTGTAGGGAAACGGCAAGCGTTGGTCAGCCTAATTATTCATCTCCAGCTACACACTCCAAACGATCGGAAGAGAGAACTGAGAAAAAACAGAGGAAGAAAGAGCAGATCCGAGGGCAAGAAAAAAAAACACAGGAGAAGAACCCCTATCTCCTCTGTTCAGACCTCCATCACCATCAACCATCGTTTTCGTCTGCGTCTTCGTCTTCCAATAATAGCACAAGAAACAGCTTAGGAAAGGAAGACCAGGGAAGACGCAGAAAAACAGAAATAGAGGGGAAGCAGCAGCAGTCGGGCAAGCCTCCGTCACCATCGACATCGTCTTCGCCTTCACCCCGCAGCTGCACCAGCCTCAACAGCTCTTCCATACGGTGAACATCTAGCACTCCACCATTGAGACAGCTGTCTCATCTCAGCCACAAGGGGAAGATAGAGGGCAAACAGACGCAAACAAAAGGGAACGAAAATGAAAAAACAGAAGGGACACGAAGGAGAAAACCAGAACAAACACAGGGGATTAAGAAAACAGGCGAGGAGAACCAATGAAGATAAGAAGAAACAGGGGAGAGTGTCCGGCCAACAAGTAACCCTCTTTCCCCCATCGTGCTCCTGAGGCCAGCGTCCACCGGCTCCTCAGTCGTGAGAAGTTTCTTCTCCGCCGTGAACAGCAAGCTGAATCGCCAATCGTAAGCACCGTCTCCCTCAGCCTCGTCATGTAAGTTCTTCAACTTTCCCTGTTTTGTTAAATTAATTACCCTGTTACTGTTGCATGCATGCGTGAGTCACTCACGCATTCATGCAGCAGTGGCTAGCCGGGTCACTGGTTTGGACCAGTGACTCGACCTTTTTTATTTTGAGACTGGGCTGGCTGGGTCCAGCCCCAAAAAAAATAGAAAAAATAAAAAAACAAAAATAAATAAAAAATGTGTATGCATGAATAAAAATAATGTAAATTTATTGGTTTATTTACTGACGCCAGAGTCAGGAATAAAAATATCGGTTTAAATTTATATTATTTTTATTCGTTGTATTTTTATTTTATTAGCTAGAAAAATAAAAAAATATATGTGCATGCATAAAAATAAATTTATTTTTTATTCGAATATTCACTGGCGCCAGAGTCAGGAATATTATAAACAAATCATCATAGCATAAACTAATAAACATTTAGCAATTTAAGATAAAACCAGCAATGCAGTCTGCCTTAGGCAGAACGTTTAAGAGGTGATAATATCTTTCCTTTTACGTAACCAATCCCGAGCCATAAAATCTCTGTTGACCAGTTAAGGTTCCTAGTGACCATAATACTAGGTGACGACTCCTCAAACAAGACATTTTTCCTTAAAAGAACCAGATGCCAGAAATCTGTTCTTTTTCCATATATCGAGAATTATTTGTAGGCCGCCACGATGTCGGGTGCGACAAAACCCCCTTGGTCTGTATTATTTTTATTTTTATTTTTTTATTGGTCTTTTTGTAAAAGTTTTATTTGTTTTCAATTTTATTTTTCAATCCAAATTTATAGTATATTATTTTTATCAATTTGGTCCTCATTCTTTTGATTTTTTTTTCTCTTTTGTTAAAGCTATTCTCTTTTCAATTTCATTCTTTAATCAAGAATTTATTTTTATTTTTATATCAATCTTGATTCTTATTTTTTTGATATTTTTTTGGATCCTTTTGCTAAATTGATTCTTCTTTTCAATTTCGCTCTTCAATCAAATATACAATTTATTTTGTATTTTAGTTTCGATCCTCATTGTTTTATTTGTTGTTTTTCTTTTTTTTTGAATTTTTTGTATAATTAAAATTACTTTTTCAATTTCATCCTTCAATATTTAATTAATTGAAAATTGGGTTTCATGATTTTTTCAGATAGGGTGTTTCGAGTCTAATGACTTAGGTTATGTGTTTGAAAAGTTAACATAAGCTGATATTTTTATATATATAAATAATAGGCTTTGTGATTTTTATTTTTTTATATCGGATTACTCTGATCTCATGATCTGGGTCACGGGTTTAGCAGGATAGCTCAAGTTCTTTCATCCCTGATTACCGGGATTACAAGTTTGTCATGCTAACTCGAGGTGACCATGACAAATTTTTTTAGGTCTTTTTTTACCTATTTCATACTTCTGTATTTATCGGGCTAGGAATTAAGCCACATCATTTGTCTCCTTTTAAAAAAAATAATTTTTTCTCAGGTTATCACGATCACTTTTTAAAAAGATTTGGTCCATCTACGGTTATTTTCTATTTTTTATCATCTAATTAAAATAAAGCTAATTTATTTGACTAAGTCAAGTCTATAAGGGTTTTTCTTCCTTTTTTAAAATGCATTTGCAACACCTTAACATCATTTTACATTAAAAAAATAATATGGCCCCGCGGTGTAGCTCAGGTCAACACCTAGTAATATCTATTTTGTTATAATCTTCTTGAGTTTTGAGATATTTTAAACTTCCTAATCTATTTTTTCAAAATTATTGTTATTGCTTTGTTAACCCCTTTAAATGTGTATTGTAACATATATCTTTTTTTTTATGGCTCTTATACCAAGTTTATTATTGAATCAAGATATAAGAAGAGATAGACTAAACCCCTATACAAGATAGAAACAAATTTTATTTGGATTTTTACCCAAAAAAAGACTTAAAAGAAAACTTGTACTATTCCGACAATGGTTCTTCCACAAATAATTTGGATGGGTGATATATTTCTTTGAATTTGATTTTTTGAAAAGATATCAACAAGGAAAAATAATTAGAAATTATTTAAAAAAAACATGTGAATGGTTGAAATGCATTAAAAACATGTCTTCTGAATCTCTTGTTCTTTTTGGATTTTGGGAGAATATTTTGAAAAAAATGATCCACTTCATTTATGACAGTTATCTTCTCTTTGCAATACTTACGGTACAAAGTCTTGTAAAAGGATTTGTGTACTAAGCTTATAAAGAAAAGCCGGTGTTTATGAAAAACATTTGAAAAACCACTTAAATCTAAAAGACTGTGTTGGGGGATTTTTGGAATCTTGGTCAAATTGAGAGGTGACTCGACCTTGAAACAATTTAAACCAATTAAATGAAAGGACTAGGTCAAGGTCCACACAAATAAGAAGGGATCATCTTGGGATTCATCTGATAATGAAATGAATAATCATCAGGGATCAATCTTAATTAAAGGAAAATGGATTATCTTGGGATCCATGAAATGAAAGGAAAAGGAGACCATCTAGGGATCCATCTTTGGATGTATAAGTCTCTTTTTATTCCTCCTTTCTAAAACAAGTTAATTCTATCAAATAATAGCATAGTCAGTAAACTCAATAGCATGAAGTTTCACTTTATTTACTTCAAAGTAATGATGACAATAAAGATCAACTTCATTTTTTTCACTCTAAATAAGCTTTTGAATTGATTTTTCCTTAAAAAACCAGAATCTTTATTTTAATACTACCCAAATCTCTATCCAAACCATTCTAAAATCTCTTATGGCTGAATTGCTCAAATGGTCGAATTTTCCTAGGCCTTTGGTTTTTATGTGGCCAAAACCTACCACTATGGTTATTATTAAAATCTTTGGCCTCTTCATTAGTATTTTTGGCTATAGATTCTTTTAGAGATGAATTAGCTCATCTTGCAGACCTTTTTCCTTCCAAAATTATATGGTCTGGCCTATCTTGAAAACTAGCAACTTTGGTTCTCAAACTATCCATCTCACTTATTACCTTGACAAACCTTGTATTCCTTAACTCCAATTGTTGTTATATGGCCAAATAACCTCATTCAAGATTATTTCGATCTTTTGATAGTGATGATTCACTCTTAGTTGATATTATCAAGAGTTGAAAATTAAGTTGGTATATATATTGATACTAACTCATGTGTGTATATTCATATACCGCCTCACGTACTTACACTCAATAGATGTTATTTCCCTTGTGTTTCACATTAATTTTTTATTTTTCACTTTAATATACTCACATTCACCTTTCACCACTCAATTCTTAAGATTTCAGTTATTTAAGGAACTACTTCACAAAAAATTAAAGATTAATATATTAACAATGAAATCAAATAATGTAAAAAATCAAGAAGCAATAAATACTGAAAACTACTAATACAAAATTACAAATACAAAAACACGAGTATTAATACAAATTCATGTGAGATATGAATGACATGAAAAAAAAAGACAAAAAATTAAGAAATTAATGAAATAAGATTAAATAATTCAAAATAATAATAGAACCTTCAATTTTTTATTTTTTATTTTTTTATTTTTGTATATATAGTGGTTGAAACTAAAAAAAGACATTGATGCAAAAACTATCTTTTTTTTAAGAAAACCTAAAATATCCCAAATTAAGATTTATCGCCAAGAAACCTTAAAAATCAAGATTTTTCTTAGATATAAAACAAGTGACCAAACTCTATGTGTTTCTAAATCAAGATATGCGGCAAACCATAAAATTTTATTTCCTTTGCCTTTTTGTTAAAATTTTATTGGCTTTTAATTTCATCCTTCAATTAAAGTTCTTTATTTATGCTTTTTCAATTTCAGTCATCATTCTTTTAATTTCTTATTTCGTTCTTATTCCTTTTACAAAAGTTTTGTTTGTTTTCAATTTAGTCCTTCAATTAAAATTTCTTATTTTTTTCATTTTAATCCTTATTCTTTTGATTCTTAATTTATTTCCTTGGCCTTTTTGTTAAGTTTTATTGGCTTTCAATTTCATCATTCAATCAAAGTTTATGTTGTTTTATTTTTTTCAATTTCACCCTAATTCTTTTGATTTGTTTTTTTCTTTTGTTAAAACTATTTTTCAATTCAATTTAACCCTCCAATCAAAAAATTTTGTTTGCCTCTAATTATTATTTTTATTTTCACCCTTATTCTTTTAATTAAGATTTTTTTCTTAGATCCTTTTTTGTAATTGATTTTTTTCCTGATTTTATCTTTCAACATTTGATTTGTTAGGGATTGAAATTCGTATCTTTTTTATTTGTAGCGCTTCCGATCTAATGACCCGGACCACGAGTTTAAAAAGTTATTGTAGTTCAACATCTTCTTCTTTTTTTCTTATTTTCTTTTACAATCTTATCATTCTACATTAGTTTTTTTTTTAATATTGATTTTGTGATTATCTTCTATTTCTTTTCTACATGTTTATATCAGTATCATGACCTAGATCACGGGTTATGCATGTTATTTTTTGATAGAATTTTTTTTTTAAATTGTTTTATTTTTATTTGATTTTTGAAGATATTATTCTCATCTATATTTTTTAATTTATACAAATGAACTTTATTTTTAAAAATAAAAATATTTATTTTTAAATAATATTTCTTATATGTTCAGTCTCGCGTAATGGTTTTTTTAGGTTGCGAGTTTATTCAATTAGTTTCATTTGCATTTCTATTTCTATTGTTTTTTATTGATTTAAATAAATAAATAAATTTAGTAAATATAATATAATAAATATCTCATTTTATATGGTTGAATATTTTAATTTATATTTATCTTTTATTTTTTTATTATTAATAATTTTATTTCATTTATTTTCATAAATGAGCAAGGTGACATCAACCATTGTATTGTCACATGACAACTATCATTCAACGAATGATGATGGATGGATGGAGTCGCCAACCTGAATCAGTCTTCTCCATTTGATGACGTTGATGATGATGATGCTGATGATCATAATAATAATAATAATAATAATAATAATAATAATAATAATCCATTACCAGTTACAACTACAGATATACAGCCGTCTTTAATCCTGAAACGCTAGCACCAGCAAAGCTTGACCCAATCCATAATGACAAAATCTAGACAGCTAGATGCTTGTCATTTTCTGGTCCCACCCTTCTAT
>Ga0325403_1007804_pt1 | contig 10234 bp, 2 predicted proteins | sample PopdelMetagenome_19_FD_205665 | JGI IMG/M metagenome (GOLD analysis project Ga0325403, IMG submission 205665) | Populus deltoides microbial communities from Bellville, Georgia, United States - Xylem-PdKOR-R4 | ecosystem: Host-associated > Plants > Phyllosphere > Stem > Wood/Secondary xylem...
TGGGTCAGATTTCAAATTAATTTATAGTATAATTAAAATTACATAGCCGTTATGGATGCTTTTTATTTTTATGCCATAAAAGTTTTTTAATTGGGGAATATGATGAATGATGTATATGTTTAGCTAACAAATTATTAAATTATTAAAAGAGTTGTGGATTCTAATTATTAGAATCTTCTTAGTGAAAAATAAATGTAAATATTTTATTGTGATTTTCTTTTTTTATTTCATATGCTTTTTATTTATCTTGGAGGTTAACTTTAGTTGCTACATGCATATGATTTTTATTTTTATAAATTATCATGTAAATCCAACTTAGTTATCTAAAATTTAATTAAAAAATACTTAAAAATAAATTAAAATAATCTCTTTGGATATTATGAAATTATAAAAACCATCAAAAATATCAATTACTTAAACTAAATAGTTAAAAAAATGAGAAAGGGTTTTAATTAAAAATTAAATTTATGTTTGGTTTAAAAGTAATAGGCTTAATTGCAAGTAAGTGTGGAAGGTTGAGCTCACTCTCCTAGTTTTGTTATTTTTTCAAAAAGAAAAAATTCAAACAAGTCGTCTGTTCAAGTTTTATTTTTAATACTGCAAACGACACATCATCTATCTGACATGGATAATTTCTAGTCCAAGTTTTTCCATTCCGAAAACTTGATAACTTATTTTCACCTAAAAATATTTTAAAAACTTCAATAAATCTATTCTCAACCTTTAAACATCCTCTAATCAATTTAAAAGCTGATAAAAAAATCAAACCTAATAAAAAGATCATAGATTTCAATCTTTCGTTTTTTTTTATATGTTTAAAGAAAACAATCACTTCGAACTCTACATACTCATAAATTAACAGAACACTATACAATGAAGCTAACTTATTGTAATCATACCCATAAAATACTATTTATTATAATAATATTTTTTTATTTACATTTTCTTTTAATTCAACCATTCAATAACTCAAACTTTTTAAAATTTATTTATTTTTTAATTTCATCATTTAATATTATATTATTTTGAGGATTGTACTTTATAGTTTTTTTTTTCGTTTTGTTGGGTTATATATCAAACCTATAGCTTTAGTTTTTTTTTTTTATTATTTCGACCTTCAATATTAGATCTACTAGATTAGTTGGAAGTCAAGCTTCATAAATTTTTTATATTTACTTTTTATGAGATTATCTCGATCTCATGATCCAAGTCATGAGTTCAGCAGATTGACACAGGTCATTTTTCATGGGTTGTTTTTTAATTGAATATATATATATATATATATATATATATATATATATATATATATATATATATTAATTTCACCCTTCAACAACTCTTTTCTTTTTCATTTAGTCTTTTTTTTTTAATTTTATCTTTCAATATTAGGTTATTTAGAAATTAAGCTTCATATTGTTTTTCAATTTGTTTTATGTGGAGTTATTTCGGTCTTATTTATTTCTCTCAATTTCAACCTTCAATATTGGATATGCTGGAAATGGAGTTTCATAATTTTTTATTTGTTTTTTATGAAGTTACATCAATCTCATGACTTAGATCGCGGGTTTAACAGTTTAATTTAAGTTTTTTTTGTTCTTTTTTTTAATTGATTTTTTTTTCGATCTCATCTTTTAGTACTGGGTTGGTTGAAAATCGAGTTTCATAAAAAAAAAATTATATGTTTTCTATGGATTATCTCAATCTCATGACTTAAGTTACAAGTTTGGTTGGTTAACTCGACTTGATCCTGATAATTTTTTTTGTTTTTTTATTTATTCTTTTAACATCGGGTTGATTAAGAATTGACCTTCATGATTTTTTTTTCTATATAATTATCATGGTCTCATGATTTGTGATGTAGATTTAACAAGTTAATCCGGGTCGATCCAACATGTCACAATCACAGTCTCAATATTTTAAAAAATATCATTCAATGTGTTGTCATATTAATATTTAAAAAACATGTCATCCAACATGCATTATATTTTGAGTTTATGATTAAATTTTTTCTTATTAGAAAACACATTATCAACACTTGGATAATTTCTTTAACGTTAAAAATCATTATATGACCTACAGGCCAATGAACTAGTAAAACTCTAAAAGGAGTGGGTATTTCACTATAGTAACTCACAGTAAAATATCTACTTTCTATTTATAAACAAAACCTCAAAACTAGTTATTAGAAATAATTATGTAATTTTATAAGGATTCATTGGTCATTATCAAATTGAGTACTTTAGCTTTCATATTTCAAAATAATTTCTTTAACTTATATCTAGGGGTATTTTGTATTTTTATTCGAGTTTTTTTTGTTATTATCACGCCTAGTAGAGAGGTAATTTTGTAATTTTAGAAATTGAATATGTTCAAATTTAATTATAATTTACTCAGTTCTGAAGGATGGGTCGTGAGAGCTGACACACTCAAAACTCATATGCATGCTACAAAAAAAGAATTTGTGTGGAAATCAAAGGTGTTTTATTATTGGTTTTATATATTTTCAGTTGGTTATTTAACTTAGAGAAATAATGTTTTTTTTATGAAAAAAAAAAAAACCCCTTTCAAAAGTGTTCATACAATCAAGATTCTTCTTCTAACACAAACTAGTTTTAGGTTTCATTAAATGGATTTTCACACATTTTTTTTTACAAGAATAAATATAAACGTTGCCAACAAAATATATATATATATATATATATATATATATATATATATATATAATCAATGAATTAATGAAACCTGAAACCGAGCACTAGGGTTTATGGCTTCCTCTCATTTCTCATTAGAGACTTCCCCTCCTTTTCTATTATCCATTATTGTTCTAGAATCTTTCAACATCTCCTTTTTTTTTTCTTTTTTTTTATTTTATCTCCAATCATACACCTGCATCTGTTTGACATAGTAGTTTTGCCAAATTTTTTTTATGTTTTGAAATTATTTTAATGTGTTGATGTCAGAAATGAATTTTAAAAATAAAAAAAATATTATTTTAATGTATTTTTAAGCCAAAAAATATTTTGAAAAACAACATTTACCACTGTCTCAAACACCTCTTAGGGTCGTTTGGAACTGCATTCCAAACAGTGTTTCCCTAAATTTTTAATTGTTTATTTTTTTTGTTTAAAAATATTTTTTTATGATTTTAGATCGTTTTAATGTTCTGATATTAAAAATAATTTTTAAAAAATAAAAAATATATATTATTTTAATATATTTATGAGTAAAAAATACTTTTTTAAAAAAAATAGCATCACACTCTTAAATACCCTCTTATTTTTATTCGTTTACCCCAAGTATTGCAATTAAAAATGTGTTTAGAAGTATGATAGCAGTTGCAGTTTAAAGTGTTTTTTATTTATAAATATATTAAAATAATATTTTATTTTATTTTAAAAAAATTATATTTGATATTAGCATATTAAAATAATTTTAAAATATATTAAAATAATTTTGATAAATAAAATTTAAATTTTAATAAAATATAATTTAAACGGAGTTTTCAAACAAGACCTAAGATTAGAGTTGCTTATTGGGCCATTCTTGTAAATAGCAGCAGGAATGATATTCGGATCTGAATAAAATCCAAACCCTAATGGCATGGAAGAGTGGTAATAAGAGCATATGATCTCTGAGATGACAGATTGTCTGTTCTAATGATTGCAGTAATGATGAAACGACTTCGTCTGAGAGAATAATTGATGGGAATGTCACCGAGATAGCACAATCATGCTCCGTCTTTTGCATAGCATGGAGTGATAAGTTTTGTTGTATTAATATTAAAAAAATAAAAAATATATTATTTTAATGTATTTCAAATAAAAAATACCTTAAAACACAACAACTATCATAACACCAAACATTACATTTTTATACATGACATGATAGAAGGTGAGTAAATCATTAGCGGGTCCAATCCATCAATTTTATCTCGTAATATTAACCTATTAAAAAGAAGACTAGAGTTTTTTATAATGATTTATTGTTTGTATTATCAGTAAAACATCTTAATATATTATTTTAATCATTTTAAAATAAATTTAACGTTCAACTAGCTAAATGAGTGTCAAATAAGTGGTCGTGGGTTTGAGAGTCGAGAGGCAAGTTTATTTTCTAAATTGTGATAGATGACTTCTTGTCTATCACTTTTTTTTTTTCGTTTAAAAAAAAGATGGACGATATGTCATCAACTCCTTTGATAAAAAAAAAAAAACATGGTTAGGAGCATAGGCTTGGCCTCGGGCCCACACTCCCCTAGCCTGCTACTTGCTCGGGGCCAACTCTTTGCTCGCTTTTTTTTTTCTCTTGATTTTTTTATACTCCAAAAAAACATTAACTGGACTTATTTATTTTTTGGTTTTGACATGATTTCTAAAGACTATTATAAATTTTTATTTTTATTTTAATAGCTTTTTGTTCAATTATTATGTATTTGATAATAATAATAATAAATTATATATGAAAGCTTGATTGAAATTGGTTGCTTATTATTCAAATGTTTAAAAACATTATGTTGACTAAAATAAACAAAGAGATACGTTGATGTTTTTGTAATTTTTCATTTGATATTATGAATTTTATTACATGTTATATTTGACTTTTGTTTAGCTTTTGTCAAGATCTATCTATTTATTGGACCTTCGAATAGTCATGAATAGATATGGTGTGGTAGTTCATTATCTTATGATTACTTGGTCTATTCTTTTGCTTTCAAATAATTTATGTGGTTTTTAGTTGAGTTTTTTTTTTAGGATTTATCATTAACAATTAATGTAGTTGATCAAATGTGTTATTGTAATTTGTTTGATAAACAAAATGAAACTTTGTTGGGTTTAAGGTTTGTAGATGAAGAAAAAATAAATTATGTGGTGGTTTATAGCCTTGCGCTACACCGTTAGCCAAATCATATTTTTTCCAACAAAATAAAATACTAGATAATGATATTATTTTTAAAGGATAAAAAAAAATATGAGACCTTGATCATTCATTAAAATAGGTTCAATAAACTCGGTTAATTTAATAATATGATTATAAAAAACAAAACAATAACTAATAAAAAAAGAACATTTGTTAATATTATGAAAAGACACCTTCTAAATATTTGTAAAAGGTCTCAATAATTTTATTTGATAACAAAGTAAAAATTAAATAACAATAGGATAACCTCATAAAGAGAAAAATAAAAAAAAAATCTAAGCTTAATGACCAACAAATCAAACGTTGAAGAATAATCTGGATTTTTTTAAAAAAGACAAAAACCTCGACTTAAGTCAGTAGGTCAAATTTATAGCCTACTCATGAGATCATAATAATTTCATAGAAAAGAGATTAAATAAAACAATGGAGGTCAACTTTCAAGCAAACTAAATGATGAAATGCAAAACTGAAAAAAAAACTAAAAAAAAAACTCGAGTCAGCTTGAATTAACTCGATTAACCCGTGACCCAGGATATGATATCGGGATATCTCTATAGAAAGAAAAGAAGAAAAAATCATGAAATTTAAGGCTCAATAATATAATGTCAAATGATGAAATTGATTAAAAAAATTAAAAAAAAGAGCCTAAAAAGACCAAAATTAAATCCGGATAACTTTCAAAACTTATGACTCGATTCATGAGATCGAAATTACCTCATAGAAGTCACACACAAAAAAAACCACGAAGCAAAATTCTCAATCATTTAAATATCGAGGGATGAAATTGAAAAAAAAATCAATCAATAAAGGGATTAAAAAAACAAATCAAATGGCAATCAAAAAAACGATTACCAAATCTAGTATAAAATTAAATTAAATAAAAATAATGATGGACAAAATTGAAAAATGAATTAAATCATGAAAATAATTAAAAAAATCAAAAGAATTATGACCAAATTGTATATAAAAAAATCAAATTCTAAGGATAAAATTGAAAATCAAAATCAAAATCAAAATCAAAATCAAATAAAAAAAATATTAAAAGCAAAACAAATAGCAATTAAAAGAATTAACATCCAAATTGATAAAAAAAAACAAACTGAGAAAACATATTTAATTTTTAGAATGGTAAATGCGAAACCCGAGGCAAGGAGAAAAAAAAAAGAAAGGAGAAGAAAAATAGTCTACCGGAGCCACACCATCAACCTTTCACCAACACGTGTCCCGCCATCTAGAAAAGCTTGATACATTGCTCCCAAAGCCACCGTGAAAGCCTACATTTAGTTGTCAATTGATAAAGTATATGCCGCCCAAAGGCACACGCAATACACATGCCAACCACTTTTGGTTTTAAAATAATATTTTATATTTATTAAAATACCAAATTATCTCTTAGTCAACTTAATTATAGCTAAAAAAATCTAGAATAAAAATATGAAAAAGCTCCTAAATGCTAGTTTAAAAATATTTCCTGGGATAATTTAGTAATTTTTCTATGCTTTAAAAATTAAAACTTGAAAAGAAAACCCAAATGTCAGTTTAAATTTTTTTTGTTTTTAAGGATAATTTAATCATTGAATTAAGTTTAAAAAATGTTAAAAGACTTGTTTGTCCCCAATCATTCTGATAATAATTAATGACTAATAAACCTTGTTAAAATATCATATTAACCCCAATATTAATTTTAATAATTTTTTATTGAAATTGTAAAATAATTATTATATTATTCCAATTCACAATAAGATGAGTTGTCTACAATGAAAATGAAAGTAACAATTTTTAGGTTTTTGTTCATATTTAGTCACAACAAAAGAATTATTAAAAAACCTATAAATGAAAAGATAACCTGTCAAATTTTATGGATTACTTAAATTTCAATAACCTATGTTATTTAATAGACCAAAGTAAATACGTACATACACTTTAATTTTAAAAACTCAATTAGTATAGACATCTACTAGTTCGATGCCCTTTATTGTGGGTAGGATTAAAATAATTTTAAATATAAAAAAGATATTTAGATTATAAGAAATTATTTACTATTATTTTTTACTTGATTTAGTGGGTCAATCTTAAAACCTCCCAACACAATTCTTTATTTAATCTGAGTTTAAAATCAACTTATGTGATAATTTCCTTGACATAACCTAATCAACTTAACCCACGACCGGTATCATGGATGATGTCTTTTTTTATTTTAACATTAAGACAGTGATATATTGGATTGCTCTGAACTTTGTGACTTAACCCACTAAAACCACTATCTGGATCATGGATTCCACTGAGTTTAACATATATATATTTTTTTAAAACTATTTGTTACTTAATGATATGATAACACAAATAAAAAAAATCATAAAACTGAGCACAAATCAAATACCAGGATATTTGTTTGAGATTGCGATAATATCATAGGATCTAAACCAAAATAAATTAGAAGGAAAAATTTTAATCAACTAAATATTGAAAGATGAAATTAAAAAGAAAGAAAAAAGTCAAAAATAATTTAATCAAAAGAAAAAATTAGAAGATGATTTTTTTTAAAAAAAAGGAAAAAGGGACCAAAGGGGTCTGACCGAGTGGGTTAACTTTGAAATCTATCGACTAGATTCCTTGGTTTAAAATTAACCCGCCTACAAATTGCCCCGACCTGACCCAGTGGACTTGGCGGGTTCAAAGCAATCCGGATAACAGGTAAAATGATATGATTTAACTTTGAAAATATTTTAAGATAATTTTTTTTAATATTGAAATAGTAACATATTAGATTGATTCGAGTTTTATGGCTTAACTCACCAAACCCTCCAAACCGTAGTTTGGATCATGAACTTCACTAGATTTAACAACTTTGTTTTCATTTTTTTAACTATTTTTTAATTAATGTTACGATAACCAAAATAAACACTTCCAAAATTGAGCGCCAACCAAATACCAGAATATTTGTTTGAGACTGCGATAATGTCACCGAAATAAATTTTAAAAATAGATTCAAAATCAATGAAATACTAAATGATGAAATGAAAAAAGAAAAGATAAAAATGATTCAATTGAAATAGGCTCTGAAAAAATCGAGCATGAATCAAATAACATGACATTTGTTTAAGACAACGATGATATCATAGAAAGTAAATTGAAACAAATTACAAAAAATAATTCAGAATTCATGAAATACTGAAGTATAAAATAAAAAAACTAGAAAATATACAATCAAAAAAAAAAGTTAGAGGATATAATTTAAAAAAATAAAAATGGGTAGCTCCTTCACTGTTCATATAAACAATAAAGGAGTTGGAGTGAAGTCCCAATTCTTTTAGTAGAGTAAGTAATTGAAATAGAATTTTAAAAAATTGAGCATCAACTAAATATCATGATATTTATTTGAGATAATAATAATATTATAAAAAGTAAATCGAAATAAATTATAAAAATAATCTAGAATTAATGAAATCTAGAAGGATGAAATTAAAAAAAAAAACTAAAAAAATTCAATCAAAAAAATAAAAATCAGAGAATAATGTTAAAAAAAAGAAAAAAAAAAGAGGAGCTTTGTTCATATGAAAAAGTGAAGAGGCTGGGGTAAAACCCCAATTCTTTTTGATAGACTGTGTAATTTTGTAATTAACTCGCATTTTAGTACTAGTTATTAATTTAGAACAGTTCATTGATTTTTCAAAAAAATCTAACAGAAATACTCAAATTGAAATATTTATAATTATAGCTATTGAAAAAAGAAGAAGAATAGAAGTTCTTAAGTTTCAGATATTCCTCAACTGGGTCTTCTAATTATCAAATTTATCAAATAGATGCAAACGTATTTCGTGCTTCACAATCAAGTACTTTTGTTACGGTTATTGATGGACTAGATTGAGAACCAATTCGTAATTGATGGACTAATTTTGGATAGACAAAAGGCGAGGGCACCTAGTAAATATTCGCAAGGCATATCCAAATATACCCGCAAAGCATCCACAACAAATATCTCCTAATCTATTCCTTGTATTTATGTAAATTTGACAAATATGCCGTTATAAAAACAATTATCAAACAGATCCTTATATTCATCATGTTTCACCCATTCAATACAATTCCACTAAATATTTTTAGCAATATAGCCTCTCTCGAGATCCATGGAATCGAATCAAATCGTTCTAGCTCGTTTATTTTGGAGTTTAATTTCATCCAAAATCCATGTTGATTCAATATTTTTTTTTAAAAATTATAAAACAACATTGTTTTAAAATAAAAAACCAGGTTTTTCTACTAACCTAACCCGTAATGAATTTTGATTTTTTTAGTCGCTTAGTTGACCCATCAAACTAGGCCAGGTAAGAACTACCTAAAGTTAGGCTATTCCTCAACTATCCTGGGAAACATGTCTTCCCCTTGCAAGTAAATTCATCACAATTTAGTCCCCAATCAGAGGATTGAATTGAAATAATGCAATGAATATAGGCTAAATCTGACGAAATGTTTACCGTAGAGGATTATTTCTCACCAACCCATCCCATCCACGGGCTACGCTCGTGAAAATCATCTCTCTCCACGCTCCGAACCGCTAAAAACTGCTCTCTATTTTTTCTTTTTCCTTCAGCAAATAATTTATTTATTTCTTTATTTTCTCTCAACCGCCTATAACTCCCCCTCCCCCACTATCCATCCCTTACCAGTCTCGATCTCATCGCCTTACCTTTCGATTCGATATCCTGTAATAACAAGAAGAAGAACAAACCCTAACTTTACCTTTTCTTTTTCTTTCAAGGTACGTATGTGCGTGCATTTTCTTCTTTATATTTTTTTTTGCAAATTTTATGGATTTTGGATTTACTTACAAGGCTGGTTTTTTCTCAGTTGAATTATTTCATTTCTGTGATGGGTTCTGTTCATTTTCCATGTCGAATTCAGGGTTTGACTCTTTTTTTTGGGTTATTTGTGATTCTAAGTTGTTTAACTCTGCTGCACTTGGATAATCTTGTGTTTCTTATTGTTTACCTTTGTGTTTATGGAGGAATTTAACTTATTTTTTCTTGCTTGTACATGACCTTATAGATGGAAAGTGATTCTGAAGGGGGGGGGGTGTTTGTGGCTAAATTTCTTCTCTTTTTGGGTGGGGGTGGAACATGGAGGGAGGGTTTTCATTGCAATGTTGAGATTTGAAAGATCTTGTGATTAGCAAGAATGGATGTTATTTTCTTATTTAAAGATTTTAATTGCATAGTGATTGTAAGGATAGAAGCCTTGGATATTTATGGATTGAATGGAATATGAGACCACATCTCAACTGGGCTGCTTTTCAAGCGTTTTGGTGTTAACCTATTTT
>Ga0325403_1007808_pt1 | contig 10230 bp, 8 predicted proteins | sample PopdelMetagenome_19_FD_205665 | JGI IMG/M metagenome (GOLD analysis project Ga0325403, IMG submission 205665) | Populus deltoides microbial communities from Bellville, Georgia, United States - Xylem-PdKOR-R4 | ecosystem: Host-associated > Plants > Phyllosphere > Stem > Wood/Secondary xylem...
TCTTGGTTTGAAAGTAAACTACATGGTATTAAATAGTATTTTTAGTTTAGTAGTTAAACGAACATTGGAATGATGTTTGTCTGGTGAGCGGCTACTGTTAAGAGACACTTGTCTTTTTGCAGAAATCGATACCACATTTATTTCTGCAGATAGAGAAAAGAAAAAAAATACTTTAATCAAATTCAGTCCTCCAAAGACTTCAAAATCTTCAACACGACCTGAAGTACAACTTTAAATTGCATCCGGCACAATAATCGAAGCAAGTGTGGGGACCTTTTCAAAACAAAAACATAAGTTGTATACCTTTATGGAAATGACCCAAAAGGGAAGATAGAAAATGATTGTGGACTGTTACTTCCACACTCTTTGCCACTACTCTATAGCGGTTTGGTTCCTCGTGTTGTTGGCTTTCTTTGCAGATTTGGTGTTGGTGGGATGCCCTCATTTGGCCCCTAAACTCTTAGTTCATGCTCAAAATCCAGTCTTTTTAACTTGGTATTGCTTGGCTTGACTGAATATCTCAAGTTTTCGCATCTTTTCATGGTGGTCGCGTAGTGAAGTTTGATCTTTAATTGGTTTGGTCTGTAGAGAGATAAATTTTAGTTAAGGAGAAGATGGGGGAAAAAGCTGAAGTTTTGGAGGCTGTCTTGAAGGAAACTGTGGATTTGGTAATAGATCAGAGCATACTTTGAAGCCATTGTTTGGTTTGGTTGCTATCTGTCTTAGTGTTCTTTGTTTGTTTTTGAGTAAAAAATTTTCAACTTTTTTTTTTTATCGCAGGAGAACATACCCATTGAGGAAGTGTTTGAGAATCTGAGATGTAGCAGAGAAGGTCTCTCAAGTCAGGCTGCTGAGGAGAGGCTAGCTATTTTTGGTCACAACAAGCTTGAAGAGAAAAAGGTAGTGCCTTTTATCGTCTTGAACATTTTTCTTACTGTTTTTTAATTCAGGTTTTAACTCAAAGTTATCTTCTGGGTGTGTTTCAGGAGAGAAAATTCTTGAAATTCTTGGGTTTTATGTGGAATCCTCTGTCATGGGTTATGGAGGCTGCTGCTATCATGGCTATTGCTCTTGCAAATGGAGGAGTAAGTAGGAGGATGTTCTGGTTTTTATGAAAATTCCACTTATGGATTTGTTTGTCTTGGGACTTGTGTTAAGAAGGTGGTCATATAAATTTTTTTTTTTTTTTTTGTGTTTAGGGAAAGCCTCCAGATTGGCAAGACTTTGTGGGTATTATTACACTTCTTTTCATTAACTCTACCATCAGTTTTATCGAAGAAAATAATGCAGGTAATGCTGCTGCTGCTCTCATGGCACGTCTTGCTCCCAAAGCAAAGGTTTGTGAATCTAACGAACTTTTGTTTCATTGTACATCTGTTTCCTTAAATTTGTGAATTTACTTCTATATCCGACTACTTGAGATTTGGACGAAACCCAAATCCAAAATTGCAAATATGACTGACTGATGCACTTGTAATTAGATTGAAGTCCTAATTTTGTTTCATCTCTCATAATATTGTTCTCAAGGTTCTTCGAGATGGAAGATGGAGTGAGCAAGATGCTGCTGTTTTAGTTCCTGGTGACATTATTAGTATCAAACTTGGAGATATTATCCCAGCTGATGCTCGTTTACTAGAAGGAGATCCTCTTAAAATTGACCAAGTTGGTCTTCGAATACTTAGTTACCACTTCATGTTGGCTTGGTCTATGTATGGCTGTTTTACTGACCACCTTCGTTTTGGTTTCTCAGTCTGCACTTACTGGCGAGTCCCTTCCTGTGACAAAAGGCCCTGGAGATGGTGTTTACTCTGGTTCTACTTGCAAGCAAGGAGAGATTGAAGCAGTAGTTATTGCCACTGGTGTCCACACCTTCTTTGGGAAGGCTGCTCACCTTGTGGATACAACTAACCAAGTTGGTCACTTCCAAAAGGCAAGGAGATATAATTGTTACATGTTCTTTGTTGAGTTCTAAGCTTCACTTTTGTGATTCGGATTCTTATTTGTTTTCTCTTTGGTGCAGGTCTTGACTGCAATAGGGAACTTCTGCATATGTTCAATTGCAATCGGGATGATTATAGAGCTTATTGTCATGTACCCCATTCAAGATAGGGAGTATCGTCCTGGAATTGACAATCTTCTTGTGCTTCTCATTGGAGGAATTCCAATTGCCATGCCTACGGTTCTCTCAGTCACAATGGCTATTGGTTCTCATAGGTTATCTCAGCAGGTTGGCCAAGGTCTTGGGAATGTTCTAATTGACCCTGGAATGATGAGTTTTTGGTGTAAAATGATTATGTTTTGAATATGATCCAGGGAGCCATCACAAAGAGAATGACAGCAATAGAAGAGATGGCTGGCATGGATGTGCTTTGCAGTGACAAGACTGGAACATTGACATTAAACAAACTTACCGTGGACAAAAATCTTATCGAGGTTGTTTAGTGAAAACTGTTTTTCAAACGTCCACTACCGAGCACAATTCTTGCTTATATGTCCCTCGGTATAACTTTCAGGTTTTTGCAAAAGGAGTAGATGCAGATACTGTTGTGTTGATGGCCGCTCAAGCCTCTAGAATAGAGAACCAAGATGCAATAGATACTGCTATTGTCGGAATGCTGGCTGATCCAAAGGAGGTAATTGGTCCATATGGTATATTCTTTTTGAATTTTTGGTCACTGTCTAATTAGTAATTATCAATTTAACATGGTTATATATATATATATATATATGATAATGAATTATTTTATTTCCTTGTTCCAAAAGGCACGTGCTGGAATTCAGGAAGTCCATTTCCTTCCTTTTAATCCTACTGATAAGCGAACAGCCTTGACTTATATTGACAGTGGAGGTATAATGCACAGAGTCAGCAAAGGTGCACCAGAACAGGTAATCTGCTCACAATGCTCGTTATACTTGAATTGGATGTTCTATATTTTGCCTTCTATCCTAATTCTTGGCTGCAAATATTTGTTTAGATTCTGAATCTTGCACACAATAAGTCAGATATTGAGCGAAGAGTACATGCTGTGATTGATAAATTTGCAGAAAGAGGTTTACGTTCTCTTGCAGTAGCATACCAGGTAATCACAATTCTATCTCTCTCTTTCTTCTTTCTTAGATGCTTGTTACCAGGTAATGACAATCCTATTTCCTCTCTTTCTTCTCTCATAGATGTTTGTTTCTAGCTTCACTGTAGATTTTATTTTTCACCACTAGCTTTCATGATCTGCTTCTTCATTATTGCAGAAAGTTCCAGAAGGAAGGAAAGAGAGTGCTGGAGGCCCTTGGCAATTTATTGGCCTCATGCCCCTCTTTGATCCACCAAGACATGATAGTGCAGAGACAATTAGGAGGGCTTTGAATCTTGGAGTAAATGTCAAAATGATCACTGGTTTGTTCAGTTCCCTAGTTGCAAGCCATGTGAAAACTTCCCTTAAATTATTTTATGTTTACTCATGGAGAAATAACTATAGCTGTTAAAGATGTAATGTAGAATAAAATGTTATTCTTCACTTGGGACATGCTTATGTATAGGTTTTCCATAAATGTAACCCTGAATTCTTATAGAATGGGAAATTCATTACTATTTGCCATGAAAGCCTACATTTCTTAAAAATCATGTCAGAAATTTTTTATGAACACCATTTCATTTCAAAAGATGTCGGATTACCTTTGGCATTCTGTTTTGAGTTTTGACCCTTGTGGCTTTTATCAGGGGACCAACTGGCAATAGGGAAGGAAACTGGACGTCGTTTAGGAATGGGAACCAACATGTACCCTTCATCTGCATTGCTAGGGCAAGACAAAGATGAGTCTATTGTTGCTTTACCGATTGATGAATTGATTGAAAAGGCTGATGGCTTTGCTGGCGTTTTCCCTGGTGCATTTCTTTTATTTCTCTAACCCAGTTTTGGAACTCTGTACTTGGGTTTGATGCATTGCTTGACAGAAATGTTTTAGCTGTTTCTTTTATATAGGCATTGGATCTTTAGTTTTCATTGCTAATATTGACAGGCTTGACATGCCTATCATTTCAGAGCACAAATATGAGATAGTAAAACGTTTGCAAGCTAGGAAACATATCTGTGGGATGACTGGTGATGGAGTTAATGATGCTCCTGCTCTTAAGAAGGCTGACATTGGGATTGCTGTTGCTGATGCAACTGATGCAGCTCGTAGTGCTTCTGATATTGTCCTTACTGAACCTGGCCTTAGTGTCATTATCAGTGCTGTCTTGACAAGTCGAGCAATCTTTCAGAGGATGAAAAATTACACCGTAAGCACTGGATTCTCACCATGTCATATCTTGTTAATAGACTGTTGGCTTACATTTTCCTTTTCCCTTGGCAGATCTATGCAGTTTCCATTACAATCCGTATTGTGGTAAGTTAGATTTCTGTGTGTGGGTGAGTGTGTAAAGTAGATGGATCTTGGGAAGAAATTTTTGATGTTTGCTTACCCTTGTTTTGGTTTAATATGGTGATAGCTTGGTTTCATGCTACTGGCTCTCATATGGAAGTTTGACTTTCCACCCTTTATGGTGCTTATCATTGCTATTCTCAATGATGGTTTGTTGCTTCTTATCCTCTCCCTCCCCCTCCGCTCTCTCTCTCTCACATGCACGCATGCACTCACATGTAAAATACATCAAATAAACTAAAAAAAGTAGAAAGTTTCCATGCTCTGTCCAGTTTCAGATTTAGTTTAGCATTGTTGACACACTAAGAAAATCGTTTTCTGTTATGCAAAGTGATTTGAATTTGTTTAATTTTCCTTGTATCTTGTTGTGAGTAGGTTCAGTTCTCATCTTGTCTTTATTTATGCATCATTTTTATGACCTGCCAATTGTTTTCTTGGGAGATTACTAACACCATGTAATTTCAGGTACCATTATGACAATATCGAAAGATAGGGTGAAGCCATCTCCTCTGCCAGACAGCTGGAAGTTGGCAGAGATATTTACAACTGGAATTGTTCTTGGTAGCTATCTGGCTATGATGACAGTCATATTCTTTTGGGCAGCATATAAAACAAACTTCTTCCCAGTAAGATGACAAGCCTTCTTTCATTTTATTATGAAGTTTGTTTTGATCATGGAAGATGCATTTTATTATGAAGTACCTTGGACCATAAACTCTCAAGTACTTTATATGTTTGGCATGTTTGGTAAGAATGAGTGACAAGGTTTCATGGGGATATAAAACTCGTGTAGCCGGTGTTAAGTTAGAAAGGCTGTGGGTAACTGATACATCGTACGCATGTTGTCTATCTTCAGTGGATTTGGAATTTGTCTTCCTGTAATTTCAGTATGCAGTATGGATATTTGGAGTGTCAACTCTGATAATTGGTCATTGCTGTTAATTTCCAGAGGGTATTTGGAGTGTCAACTCTGGAGAAAACAGCTCACGATGACTTCCGAAAGCTTGCATCAGCAATTTACTTGCAAGTGAGCACTATCAGTCAAGCACTTATATTTGTCACCCGATCTCGAAGTTGGTCGTATGTTGAACGTCCTGGGATATTACTTGTGGTGGCTTTTGTCATTGCTCAGCTGGTGAGCCAATTGCCTTAATTGTTTTTTTGTGACATCTCAAATAATTTGGAAGTGAACATTAACGTGACCTTTGATTTTGTTCAGATTGCCACTCTGATTGCAGTCTATGCAAATTGGAGCTTTGCGGCAATTGAAGGGATCGGTTGGGGTTGGGCTGGTGTAATTTGGCTCTATAACATCGTCTTCTACATCCCACTTGACTTAATCAAGTTCATTATCCGCTATGCTTTGAGTGGGAGAGCATGGGATCTTGTTATTGAGCAAAGGGTAAGGGTGCCGTTGGCTTAATGGGGCTTCTATTTACTTGAGTGTGGTCTGTGTCTGTCTACGTGTGTATATTTTGTTTCTCTGATGTATTTCTTGTTCTGTAGATTGCTTTCACAACGCAAAAAGATTTTGGGAAGGAACAGCGTGAGCTTCAGTGGGCACATGCTCAGAGAACATTGCATGGGTTGCAAGCACCAGACACAAAGATGTTCACAGAGCGAACCCATTTCACAGAACTCAATCATATGGCTGAAGAAGCTAAAAGGAGAGCTGAAATTGCAAGGTAGGCACTGATATTTAGCCGTCATTTTCAGCTTTGCATGTGACATCTAACATTAAGTATTAATTAAGTATAAAGCTAAAATGGGTGGCCTTTTCACTGTTCATTAAATTACTGTTCACCCTCTCATATTTTATTGTGAATTAAAGCAGTGAAAATTTTGAAAAATTACAATTTGATTCTCGAACTTTTTTATTGTGCACAATTGAGTCCAAATTAGAGTCCAATTACATGTTTTTTTTAGGGTGAGGGTTGAATTGAAAGAAAGGCGATTAAAGTGACAAAAGCGGGTAAAATTGGTGGCAAGTATGCAATTTGTTTGAAATTTTCATTTTTTGCCCCTCATCTTTTCAAGCAATTAGGTATTCAGCCCCTATAATTTTCAAAAAATATATTTTGGTATCAAATTTAATTTTTTTTCCGGTTCTTTTTTGGGTAGAGGAGAGAGAGGATTGCTGGATTCTAACTTAGAGAGATAAAGTTGCTGTTGGGGAAGATTTAGGCAACCAAAATGTCTATTTTATGTGAAAAGGTTTTATATAGTGTGTGTGTGGGGGGGGGGGGGTTAAGATTATGTTTTTTTTTACCTTGAAAACTTCTAAAGAAAAGATCCGAACTTGGGAAGATTTTTGGTTTTGGGTTGATTTTAGATTTTGGGCTGGTTTTTTGCGTTTTTGGAGGCCATGGTTTGGTTTAACAAGGTTCATAGGGTGTTTCCTGCGTGTCTTAGATAAAAAAAACGGGTTGGAAATGAGTTTTTGGATGGAAAAAACCATGAATCTTGTTTTTCTGGTCACCACAGTGATGGATTTTGGGATCTTAGATGTATTATTATTTTTTTAAATCGTCTGCCCCATTAACTTAAAAGAGCCCTTTCTATTTGGGCCTGACCTTAATTTTTTTTTAAGTTAATACTTTTTATATGTATATTTAAAAAAAAAACATTTAAATTAATATTTTAATTAATAGCCTTATTTGTGTCCTTATTTAGCGTTTTTTAAAAAATAATGATTATTTTTAATTATATTGGGTGTGTTTAATTTGTTAAGAAGTTGGTATGTCTTATTTGTAACTTTTTTTAATGTATTTTATTTAGATTAAATATTTATTTTTATAATTGTTTGAATATGTGCATCCTTGTATAGTATTTTTTAAATTTTATTAAATATATTTTATATGTGTTGATCTATATTATAAATTGATTTTGATAAACCAATTTATTTAACACAATTAATTAAATAACTCGTGTTGTGATATTAAATATCTTGATTTGTCTCTTAATTTTTTTATTTATGTTTTTATTTATCGCTAATGACTATATTTTTCATTTATTTACACAATAGTTCATGATTGATTTAATTAGATGCGTGTATAAGTTTTTTAATTTATATTTATGATTTATTTTAATGTAAGAAAATACGTTGAAAAATTCTACATGTTCAATTTTTTACCATGTATTGGAGTTTTCAATTTAATCCTTAGTCTTGTGATTTTTTATTTTTTGAATTAACCATTTTAGAAAAGTATAATTGTTTTTAATTTCATTCTTCAATCTAAATTGATAGAGTAATGTTTTTTTTCCTATTCTTTATTTTCGTCCTTATTTTTTTTCCTTTTATTTTTGTTCTTTTCGGTTTAAATCTCAAAGTGAAAATTTGTTGTTGCTCATTAATTTATTTTTTATTTTGATTTTAACCTTAATTATTTTAATTGTTATTTTTTAATTTTAGATTTTTTGTTTGTATTTTTTTAATTTTATACTTTAACATTTCATTTTCTAAGGATTGGGCTTCATGATTATGTCATGTATGGTGATTCAAGTCTGATGACTCGGGACAAGAGTTGGTATTTTTTTTTTGTTTTTTATCCGGTAATTGTTTTTAATTTTTGTTCTCGAATTTATCTTTTAATATTATATTGGTTTGGAAATAAACTGCATGATTTATTTTTTTTTGTTTTCTATAGAGTTATCACTATCTTAAATAAGTTTTTATTTTTAGTTTGTTTCCTAATTTTACGATCATATATTTTTATCATATAATTAAAAAAATAATTTATAAAAAAAAGTTATTAAATTCAATGTAGTTCATAACTCGGCGGGTTGCTAGGGAACATAGATCAATCTAATCTATTATTGCCTAAAATTGTCATCTTCTAATATTTTTTAAAAACTAAATTGTGTTTTGACCGGTAATCAAGATTGTATTTGAACTATAATTCTCCTCCCTTTTCCCCTGATATATTTGCATTGATTGCAGGCTGAGGGAACTCCATACACTGAAGGGTCATGTAGAATCGGTGGTGAGACTGAAGGGCCTTGATATAGACACAATTCAACAAGCATACACAGTCTGAGGATCGTCTGGGGGAGAATACAATACAATAAATGGCGCATCTTGCTGAAGAAGAGTAGAGACGTATAGTCTGTAGTTACCTTAAACAACAACGCCACCTATTGCTACAACGTTCCGAGTTCCATACTTTAACAGTGATGCGGCTGTACTTCTTCTCTGGTCCCTTCTTCCTCTGCAATGCCCACAAGAGGGAAAGCTCGTCTTTCTGCCATTTATGTTTATATAGTAAGGTCACGGCCGCTGGTTGTTTTCTCCACTGTATTATGCACAAACTCATAGTAGGTGGTGGGTGATCATCAAGGTACTGCCCTTCTTTCTCTCCACTGTAACAGACAAACTCATGTTCGGTTTAGTAATTATCATGGTAGTCAATGTCGTTGGGGACCAAGAACCTTTGCAAATCTGATAGTTGGGTGATATAACTTTTGTTTCAGCTGCTGTCTTTTTGTTTTTTGTCATCTGTTGTCGCACCATTTCATCCCCCATTATATCCTGGTCTTATAGACAAGTGGTAGAACTTCAAGAATAAGTTCGGAGTTAGGCCTGTCCTAAGACAAGTCTTTACGCACATTCCTTTCCTTTTTGCAATCTCTGTTTGCTCCTCTCGCAAGCCAAACTAGATGTTCCAAACTATTTGACATTGTTGCATTATATGCTTCAAATGATCTAGCCTCTACAGTCAGGCCTTCCCAGTACACTAGATGGCCTCAACTCCTGCTCTTCGTGGGTGAGTGGTGTCTGCTATCTTCATCCATCAAAAAAACCAACTTGTTCTAACACCAATTGACAGCATGGATAGAAATTGAAATTCATAAGGGTTACACTAATAAAACTATAGAAGAATTAATAGAGAAAAAAATCTAATATATTCTAAAAAGTCTTTAATTGAATAATCTCTCTTTTAAAAATAACATATAAGGGTGTTTAAATAACAAGAAAATTCTAATTAAATTGAAAGATATAATCTAAATAGAAAAAATATTCCTAAACAAGAAGGAAAATAAAGAAAATTTTGTAAAATTAGGTTATGGGCTTGATTTCAGCCAAAAAAATGAAAGTCTAATCAAGAAAAAAAATTAAAGAAGTAATATAATAAAAATAATTATTCCAAGAATGATGAAGATAATGGCCCACGGTCAACCCGTTGCCTTTTAGGCCTCTAGAGCAGAGGTTGACAGTCTAATTAAGAAATTAAAGATAACGAAAGGATTAGGATTAGGATTAGGATTAGGTTATGGAAACTGCCTCTTAATTACTACCAGCTATAGCTTATTAAAAATACCGCGCAGTGTAAAGGTTAGTTTTCAAACTCATATATATTTTTACTGCTTATTAAAAATAAATTAAATTATTTGAACTAAAAAATTAATTAATTAATTAATACATTAATCTTAATTTTAAGTAATATTAAATTTTAAAACTCATCACCTTGACAGGGATCCTAAATTCTACACATATATGGTAATTTTATCATCGCTAACATCTTTTTTTTTTTTTTTTTTGAAAAATGAGGATTATTCTTATAAAACAGGACACATCATCAAAGTCCTTTTTTTTTCTTTTCTTTTATCATCAGATCAATCAGTCCTTAAGAACAAATGGATTGTTAAGATTATTCTTTAGACTTGAAGCACGAATAATGCTAGGAATATGCTAATATATATATATATATATAGTTAAATTAAAATAGGAAAATATCAAATTAATTAATTATAAAAAATAATCAAATTATTAATTTGGATCTTTAATATTTTTTTAATATATTTCAATAAGCC
>Ga0325403_1007809_pt1 | contig 10230 bp, 7 predicted proteins | sample PopdelMetagenome_19_FD_205665 | JGI IMG/M metagenome (GOLD analysis project Ga0325403, IMG submission 205665) | Populus deltoides microbial communities from Bellville, Georgia, United States - Xylem-PdKOR-R4 | ecosystem: Host-associated > Plants > Phyllosphere > Stem > Wood/Secondary xylem...
TTTTGCTATATTAATTAGTTTATTTATTTTGACGGTATGTGTGCATTTGTTTTAACAGAGGATGGATGGTGTAAAACATACGAGTGAGGATTCAGAGCTGATATCTGAAACAATTGAGAAACTCCCAGTAAGTGTTTCAGTGGAAGGGAAAGGGAAGAGATTATGGAAGAAAGTTAAGTACCAGCTTGTAGAGTACAATTCCTTGCCCGCATATTTAAGGGACAATGAGTTCATTTTGGGCCATTACCGTTCTGAATGGCCTTTGAAGCAGGTTCTGCTCAGTGTCTTCACTATCCACAATGAGACATTGAATGTTTGGACGTAAGTTTCCCATCTTATGGCAACAACCCCTTGTTTAGTAATTCTCATGGAGTTAATTCAAAGTCTCTTGTTTTGGTGTTTGTGCAAAAATCTGCTGTAGATGTTGGCCGTACGTGGATTTTTGTGGTTCTTTACTGTTTAGAGAAAGACTGGTCACATATGTTTCTTGCTTGATTTTGTACTAAAAGGTTTGCGGTTCCTTTTGATTTCATATTTAGGAAGAAAGTAGTGTGCTGGTTGTCTATGTGACAGTGGCACTTCCATTTGGAATGAGGAAGCGAAGATACGAGAACAGAAATGAAATATGGTTTTTATTGCTGGCTGATAGCATACAATATTTATAAAATGAGTAGTTCATATTCAACAAATCTTGTGGTTTCGGTATAGAAATGTTTGAGAAATTATCTAAAATCTCATGTGGGTGGATTAGATTTACTTTTGAGTCTACAAAGAGGGATGGTATCAAATTTAAATTCCTGAATTTTTAGTCAGTAACTCAGCTTTTGGTTGTTCAGTGAACTAAAGGTTTGTGTTCCAAGATTTGGTCGTTTCAATATGCCAGTCGTATTTTGTTATCCTGACTTATTTCCAAGATCCATGAACTTGGTGATGCCAATATTTGAAGTGCCCCAGATGTTCTGTTTCGGGTCTTTAATATCAGATTATTGATTCACTGCAGGCATTTGATCGGGTTTTTCCTTTTCCTTTCCTTGACCATATATACTGCAATGAAGGTTCCAAAGGTGGTTGATCTTCATTCTCTACAACTACCTGAGGTGTTGAAAGCTGATTTGCACAAATTGCAAGAATGCCTTCCCTCGTTACCCAACATGCCTGATCTGCACAAACTTAGCGGAGAGTTGAAGAGTACATTGCCTTCAATTGATTTGCTTCCATCATTCTCAAGATGGCATGTCATGGACCTTCTATACAATTGTTTGCCTGAGCGGTTCTCACATAGCAACCAGACTGATGTGTGTGTTCTGGTAATGATCTTTTTCCTCAATGCTGATATTACAGTTAATAGATGACACTGGTGGGCCACATTCTTGGTGTTTGGTGATGAAACTGGAATTTATGCCCCTGTCTGTGGTAACATGATATGATGCTGGTTGAAATTAGATGGCTGATTTGTGAGGGAGAATTTAGAATTCATACTTCTGATTAAATTGGATATTCTTGTTCCTTGGTGCATTGAGCATCAAGATATCCTCACATGTTTGTAAGATTTTGGAATACTGAAATTGCAACATTCTATGAAGTTCTCCTTCATCCTTTTGCCTTTGTTGTGGTGTGTTGATTGGTACCGATGCTGTCTTCAGAACCTTACCTCTGAAGGATTGAATTTTGCTTTCTTTTGTGTTTAAAGATTTATTAAATTTATGTTTGTAAATCAGAAATAGGCAACTTGCCAATTGCATAAGCTCTGAATTTCAAAACTTCTCAACTAAGACTCTGAGCAACAGACAGCCTGCAACTGACATTTGTGCTGTTTACATAGAAGCCATCTGTATTTCAAACTATATTGCGTGTATCAATTACTTGTTTTATAATGAAAGGTGAAAACAGCATATATCCACACTCTTAGAGTGTATTGTTTGACAAGTTACATGTAACATAGAACTATGTTCTACATTTCCAAAGTTTCATCAGTTCACCTATTTGATGCTGAAGGTTCACTTTGTTGCATGGGATGTCATGTCTCACACTACAACTTTTTGCCATTATTTTAAGATAGTCATGCTTTATCTTTACACGTATTGCTGTGATGTTTCAGTATATTTATAACATATATATTTTAGGAACAAACATTGATTTATTTTTCTGTTTGTATTTAAAAGATTGAATGGTGTTTGTATTGCGATAATTAGAATGGTAGTCCAATCCATCAGTAGTTGCAAGAAGAGAAGGGTTTAAAAGAATATTCTTTATTGATGCTGATATTATTTTCCAGTTGCTTCTTTCTGCCGTTTTGTATATTCAGCAATTTGCATGTATAGAATCTCCCATCTAATCTCCTGTCGTCATTTGGCTAATGTTCTTATTACTATTTTTCCCTATTAAATCCAGCGTAGCATGAAGAAGGATGTTGCGAACATGATAGCACCCCTGATGCTGAGGCCAATCACACGTTGGCCATTCTTTGCTTTCTTGGGTGGGGCTATGTTTTGCTTGCTAGCTAGCAGCACTTGCCACCTTCTCTCTTGCCACTCCGAGCGCTTAACATACATCATGCTTAGGCTTGACTATGCTGGAATTGCAGCCCTCATTTCCACCTCGTTTTACCCTCCTGTGTACTACTCCTTCATGTGCAATCCTTTTTTCTGTAACCTGTACTTGGGATTCATAACTCTCTTGGGGGTTGCCACAATATTGGTTTCACTACTGCCAGTGTTTCAAAACCCTGAATTCCGTACCGTTCGTGCATCCCTTTTCCTTGGCATGGGTTTGTCTGGGGTGGCGCCTATTCTGCACAAGCTTATCTTGTTCTGGCATCAGCCTGAGGCCCTTCACACAACTGGCTATGAGGTCCTGATGGGGATTTTCTATGGAATCGGAGCACTGATTTATGCCACAAGGATTCCAGAAAGATGGATGCCTGGGAAATTTGACATTGCAGGGCACAGTCACCAACTTTTCCATGTATTGGTAGTGGCTGGAGCTTATACTCATTATCAGGCAGGGCTGGTTTACCTCAAGTGGCGAGACCTTGAAGGATGTCGAGGAACGTAAATCGTGAATGCTAAAAGTAACTGATTAGTGGATGAGATCTTAGATTAATGTCATTGTGTCACTAAATAAGTAAAGCTGGCCTAGATATGTAAAGGCAGTGGAAAAGCAAAATACTTCTCTGCTGTTGTTTTTGTGCGTTACAACGAATGTCTATGAATAAAATAATTGTATTCTCTTGTACTGTATTCTATTATTCAAATCGCCGATAAGAACATGTGCTGGAACAGAAAATGGTGTTCAGTTTCTACCTCTTGATTTGAAACTGTCAAAATGATGAGGACTGTAGCGAGTTTGGGTTGATAAATTCAGTCCTCAATACACATGCAGCAGGCCATGATAGATAGTCGTCTTTGGTTTCCATTCCGTAATAAACTTAGATAGCGTGAGGTAGAAGAATACCGAGGGACAATACAACACGGAACAAAAACGGATATAGAGTTGTCTTTGGTTACCTGCTTCCACGTTCATCTTCCTGTGAGCTTCCGAAGAAGAATATATATATATATATATATAAAAAAAAAAAGATAATCGAAATGCTTTCATTGAGAGTTGAACTCAAGACCTCCCGCTTACTAAACGGGTGCTCTAACCCACTGAGCTATGAAAGCCTTTGCTGGCACAGTGTTGGATTTTATATTAATAATGTTTACATAAGTGCTAATCAGACAGTGACAGGAGAGACCTAGGACCCAACTGTGATCAGAACGGTCACTGTGTCTGCAGTTGGCTCATCATGTTGTCAGTCTGAATTAAATCGACTGCCTCACATGGAGGTAGGGCAAACAGGGTTGCGAGTTTGGATTAACTTTGCTGCTTAGTTTTTTCCCCGTAGTTTAGCCATTAATTTCTTTTTCAAATAAGTTACTGGGGCTCTTAACTGTAGTTGCTAGACTCTACTTGAAAATTAATCCGAAAAGGGATCTCAGTCACCAAGTTACTAGTTCCTCCATGGATTTTCATCGAGTCAACCAAATGAATTGTTTTTATTAGAGCAATATATTTCATTATTTTAAAAGAATTTTTTTTAGTACCGATTCGGTAGGGTTTATACAGTGTTTGACCAGGTTAAATAAAATCTAACTAGAATCAAATTTCGAGATCTGAATTTCTAAAGTCATTTAACAATTATGCTCCAGACATGATTTGTGAATTCCAATACTAAAATATACCTGCAATAGGCTATGCAAAGATGGATGCAACCTTGAACGGAGCAAAGAAACAAGTTAGGAGACATTAGAGGATAGCTCAATTGATTATTTTTTAAATTTATTTTTAAAAATTATTAATTTGAATTTTATAAATTTTAAGATCATTAAAGATTTATATTATTATTAATTTCAGAACTTATAAAATTAATTAAAACAGAAAAAAAAGAGAAGAAAGTGGAAAAAAATAATAAAAACAAATCTTGAAGGAATACCAAAGTTTTGATTAAATTATTACTAATACCATAAAAAAATCTTGATAAAACAAATTTAAAAATACTAAATAACATCATCAAATATAATCTAAGTGTGTCATATTTGTTGCTAAAACATGATCGTGTTTTTGAGGTCTTTGTTTGTTTTTTTTTCCTGTATTTTCTCTTCTTACATCCAACCAATTTCATAATTTTTTTTTTTGAAATATCACAATTGAAAATAACTACAAGATTAAATATTGTGTTTCTCAATCTTTATATATACAAATTTTGCCATTTCATCTTTTTTTTTTCAAACCAGATTATTTCATTAATATTAAAAAAAAATAGCGGAGTATTGTTGGGTTTAGTGGTCACGGTTAGGAGAATTTATAGCTAATTATAGTGAATTGAAGTGCTATTTTTGTCCGTTTGGTTTTTCTGTGTGTTGACTTCTTGTGTGCTCTTTTAGAATGGGTTTTCAACAATCGATGGTCACGTGACACTATGGCTCCCATTTTCCTCATTAAACTAGAATAAGGCGTTTCTTCTTTTTATTCTACAAATTAAAGTCAGACAAGTGTCCGAGCTTCATAATAACCCCTTTTTCCCTTCAAATTAAGAGGTTTTAAATTTGAGGTCCTCTCCCCATACTGTACATAACCAACAATTAAAAATTAAAGATTAATATGGTGATGAAGGAGAATTACTCTATTTTTTTAACTTCTTAAATTACAATTTTAAAATTAGTATTTAATAAAATATATTAAGATCTTTGATGTACTAAATTGACTTAATAATGCATCTTTAAAATTGTTTGATAAGAGATTTCTTTATATATATATATATAATCTCTAAATTACTCTTTTTATGATTATATGTGATTTGGAGATTCGGATTCTAGAACTAGGGGGTCGTTGTGTTGAAAATAAAATAATTAATTATGTAATACGAGAGCTAAATTCAAGGAGCCCCAGGGTTTAATAAAATAAAATGGAACCCAATTCTTGAGGCGAGGGGAAGACGACCGTAAGGAGGATAATAATTAACTAAAATAAAATAAAACTTAAGACAAAAGTATCGTAAATGACGGAACTTATACCGGAAATGTCCAAAATCATACCAGAAATTCTAGTTCAACTGGGAAAGTGTCGGTGATGCACTGTCACGTGTAATAGTCTACGTGTCACTTCTAAAACCCCACACCTCATAAACACGCGCCCCATTACTGCCGTAGTTCACGCCTTACCTTATCGTTTCATGTCTAAAACTCACTCTCATTTGTCCCTCTATTCTTACCATTTGCTCAGTGAAATTTTTAACTTTAAATATAATCAAATCAATCCCCTTTTTTTTAAATATACTCAATTTATAACCATCCCTAGACTCCAATAACAGAGGAAGGGAGATTGATTTCATAAAATTGTAAGTAAGAGCACCTATGTGAACAAAAACATAAAGCAAGGATCATATTATATAATTATTATTAGCCCTCAATTAACAAGCCCCGGCGCATTTTAGCCTACAAGGCGCCATGACACCGACGCTCTCCACCCTCCAATCACAAACTCATTTTCTTGCTCCTAAATACCCCACCAGATTTTTGCAAATTATATGATAATCTCCCCTGCATAAACCCTCTCCTCTTAACTTGCGGCATCAATACTGGTCAATGCATTAAAACCTACCAAGTCCAACACATCTTTCACTCTCACTAGTCACGACTACTAGCCAAAAGAAGATCCAATATTACTAGAAAAATCTAACCTGGTTAGCCTCTCTCTTTCTTTCACATGTAGCTTAATGTAAAATGATCACACCAGAAGTGCCCCAAAACAAGTCTCAATACTCTCCAATGGCAAAATCAAGTGTTAGAAACAAACCCTTTTCCTGTTTCAGTGACGGGTTTCTCTATCTTGGTGGTGCTCTATTAGCTTTTTTACTAGTCTGGTCATTGTGGTCTTACACAGTTCCGCACAGTTTCGAACCAAGGGGTAGTACAAAATCCGCCACCAACGACGCCCGAACCCAGCAATGCGTTCAAGAAAATCCTGCTGTCAATCTAGGCTACGACCCACCAGACCAAACCTTCTATGACGATCAAGAACTGAGTTATTCGATCGAGAGACCGATGAAGAACTGGGACGAGAAGCGAAAAGAGTGGCTCAAACGTCACCCTTCATTTGCCCCTGGCGCTCGTGATCGTGTGGTTCTCGTGACTGGATCACAATCGAAGCCATGCAAGAACCCAATAGGTGATCATTTACTTTTAAGATTCTTCAAGAACAAAGTTGATTACTGTAGAATCCACGGCTACGACATCTTTTACAACAATGTTCTGTTACATCCAAAAATGTCTAGTTATTGGGCCAAACTACCCGTCGTTAAAGCAGCCATGCTAGCTCACCCAGAAGCTGAGTGGATCTGGTGGGTTGACTCGGATGCCATGTTCACCGACATGGAATACAAGCTCCCGTTACGGCGTTATGATTACAGGAACCATAACTTGGTGGTCCACGGCTGGGAAAAGTTGATCTACAAGGAGAAGAGTTGGACGGCTTTAAACGCTGGCGTTTTTCTGATAAGAAATTGTCAGTGGTCTATGGATTTCATGGAGAAATGGAGTAGCATGGGTCCAATGAGTTCTGAATATAAGAAGTGGGGTCCAATCCAGCGGTCAGTATTCAAGGACAAGCTGTTCCCTGAATCAGACGATCAGTCGGGCTTGATCTATATGCTTTATCAGGATAAGGGTTTGATGGACAAGATTTACTTAGAAGGGGAGTATTACTTTGAAGGGTATTGGGCAGATATAGTGCCAACGTACGATAACATAACGGAGAAGTACACGGAGTTGGAAAAGGAAGATGGGAAATTGAGGAGACGACATGCAGAGAAAGTGAGTGAGCAATACGGCGTGTTTAGAGAGCCACACTTGAAGGAGGCAGGGAATGGTAAAGGGAGCTGGAGGAGACCCTTCATCACCCATTTTACTGGCTGTCAGCCTTGTAGTGGGGATCACAATCAGATTTATCACGGGGAGACTTGTTGGAATGGGATGGTCAAGGCTTTGAATTTTGCTGATAATCAAGTCTTGAGGAAGTATGGTTTTGTGCACCCTGATTTACTGGATTCTGGCACGGTCACCGAGACCCCCTTTGATTATCCAGATGATGGGCCTTGGTGAATGCTTCACCGACCAAAATATAGGAAAAAAAGGTAAGTTTTGTTTGATTTTGACAGAGGTTAATTTAGTTGCTCATCCGTGCATGGTGTTGTATTTTGGTTTGGTTTATACTGTTGTTTTTTTTTTTTTGAAGTATTTGATCATAGGTTTGTCTGTTTTTTATAAGAGCGTCAAGCATAAATTTTGAGTATTCTTTTTTATACCATATACAATAATTATTAAACTCAGTAGTTGACCCGAAAACCCATATAATCCTGATTGAAGCTGAATTTCAAATTAAATTGAAAAAGATATTAATATAATAAAATCTTTTTGACTCATTCACGTTTTCATGAGATTAGCCGAGTTAATTTTACTGAATTTGTTTTTATAATAAAAACAATGACTTTTTTTTTTACTGGAGTTAATTTGTGGATTGATATATGGACTGAGTTACTCAGATTCTTTTCGAGGTTAGTTTCAAGTCGGGTCTCACAAAAATATGTTATATACTATGATGATTGGATATTTGTAACGCATGAAATAATTGATTGACCATTTTAATTATTGAATTGGTGGCCATTGTTTTTTTTTTCACTCTTTTTTAAAAAGGAAAAAAAAAACACTACGGCCATAATTGAAGGCTTTGTTTGAAAGTACTGAAAAGAGAGAAGCATATAGTGGCACTTTTTTACATGGCTTAAACTAGTGCATGATTGGAGGATAATGTTCCACTTATCGAGGACTTGGTATGATAGAAGAATGATTTTGTTAGGTGGTGGGGTGACTTGAGTTTATGTGCATAAAGAAGAGAATTGTTTGCGTGGCACTTGAGCTTATTTTTGACTAAATCATGGTGCTTTTTGTGCTCGTGATAGGGACTAAGATCTTCGTTTTAAAGTGACCAAAACATCCCTTCAACCATGCCCAAGTGGCTGTTGTGATCAAAAGAGTAGTTATTTTTTTGGATTTTCTTCTCTCTTAAAATTTCCAAGTTTCTGTTATGGTGAAAACAGTAATTGCCTTGTGGTGGGTTGCTAGCTCGCTACAATGCCTATGTTTTCAATATCAACATCTTATATCGTTGGGTTTGAATAAAATAATATATTCAATGCGTCAGATGGGAATTGACATGGCCTCGATTCTCAAAACGTAGGCAATCTAGACTCATCCCTACCTTATGATCCCAGTTCCGAAATCCTTTCCGGCAGATCTATCGAGCCTGGAAAAATTTCATTACATAGCTAATATACTAGTTGTGGATATTAGTTGTTCCTGAGCAGCTGAGCAGAATGATAAATCATTAAATTATTTAAAGACATAGTGGCCTATCAATTCATTCTAGATTCATTTTAGATTTACCCTTGTGATCGAGCTGTATTATTTCATCTATTATCTCGGATTTTTTGTTTTTTTCTGAGTTATTCGGATTTCATCATTCCAATCCCGACGTGTTACATGTATTTTCTGATTTCATGGATTCATCTATGCATGCGGACAGTTTTCTACCTGACTTTGATGTGGGGGCAATGCCTCGTATCTGTAATCTATGACAAGGTTTTTAACCCCGTTGTTTACGAGATTCATGTGGATTATTGTCATAAACACTGCATAAATCGAATTATATACACATGATTTCTAGCACTCAGTGCTCATCCATATGTCTTGTTGAATGACAGAAAACCTGAACTAGGGTGGTTCAAGCCTTCCATTCCCGTGCACTCACATTCGACATGGCTGTATATTTTCTGTTGGCAATTAGGGACGACTGAATCAATATGCAGCAGTTGTCCTCAAGTAGTCTTGCTTAAGGCAGTGGATTATGTTTCATCAGCATGTCTGCACACACGAGACACTCTTGCAAGATTCATGTCTTTCTCTTTCTTCGTAGGTCTATCCTCCCTTTGATGAATGATTGTCTCCATGCTTGTAAGGTATATATAGCAGTGATTGCCATCGTTGAATCTATGTTCTTCATCCAGAATAGGATGACTGTCCTGCTTTATTGAAGCAAGTTTTGCTTGCCTTGCCTGTGCCTCTGTCTTCTCCTCATGCCTTGATTATGTAGAGAACTTGTGTAATAATTGGCCATTGTATCCTGTCACGCTACTTCACCCAAAAATTGGGATCCATGAGAAGAAAAATAAAATGCAAGTTGTCTGTGTATTCAACGATTCTTTTTTGAAAATCAGAACGGTTTTTAGTCTTAAATAACGCAAAACGTAAAAATATAATTAATTAGCGCCACTTATCGTTGGTTTTTTATGCCTAGTCTATTATGTTTGATTGCTTTTGATTTATATCTGAATAATCATCCGTAAGTATTGTTACCAGAATTAATGAAAATACTTTCGGGTGAGAAACTTAAACCTAACCCAGTTTTAGAAAGATATGTGTATTTCTATTAATTTTTGTGAAAATATATATTAGAAGAATATATCGAAGAATAATTTAAAATGAAGAAAATATTAGGAACAATTATATTTGTATGGATATATTGGAGATGAGGGGATAACTTGAGCTAATTCTCTCGAAAAACATGGAGTTGTCTTATGCTTAATCACTGTTTTTTTTTTTTTTTTTTTTTTTATGATTCCTTTAACAGCATATT
>Ga0325403_1007810_pt1 | contig 10229 bp, 5 predicted proteins | sample PopdelMetagenome_19_FD_205665 | JGI IMG/M metagenome (GOLD analysis project Ga0325403, IMG submission 205665) | Populus deltoides microbial communities from Bellville, Georgia, United States - Xylem-PdKOR-R4 | ecosystem: Host-associated > Plants > Phyllosphere > Stem > Wood/Secondary xylem...
GACACACCAAGAATAATAAAAATATCTCGATTTAATATTCTTCTCCTATTTATTTATTTGTTCCAATTTAAATATCATAAAATTTATCATATAGTACTATAAATAACATGAAACCGTAGGATCACAGTTGCTCGGGCACATACATGTAAGGATTCATCAGCCTCTGTCGGAAGTATTGTATGAACCTTCTATTTTTATTTTTTTTTTGCTCGCCTGAGCTAATAATCCAAGACATGAAAGGTGTTTAATTTTGAAGTGGTCCAAACCGCATTCCCCCCCCCCCCACAAGAAAGACCCAGAAGATATTTTACTTTAATCTACTGACGTGTTGCATTGGCATTGGTTGGTAGTGGTAGGGCACAAGGCAAAAGTTTGTGCTGGTGTTAAAGTTTTATAGTGGGGTTCATGTACCACAGACAAGGGATCCATCCATTGTAGGGGTCCCCTAAACTGAAAACAAAGACCAGTAAGGGCAAGTGCGTCTATGACCATACCCCAACCCCCTTGTGGCCTCCTCAAGGTAGTGGGGTCCCTCATCACAAATAGATGAGGCCATGTGGGTCCCCTCCCGTCCCCTCCCCCTGGTGACCGGTGAGACCTCCTTCATTATAGCTTAGACCGGTGAAGATGGTGGGTTCCACCCACCATCCAACTGGTCCACCCCCATTGCATGGTGGGCTTGGGTCCACTTGTCGAAGAATCCACACCTTCAAGGTAGAGGGCTCTTCTCTTATTTGTGGTAGGGTCCATCAAAAGGTTATCAGATGAAATCTGAAACGTCAGATGACAGATGGATATCGGGGCCCGCTCAAATAGTGAAGGCCGTACATTACAAGATGGGTACCCAGACTTTGCCGCTGGGTCCCCACAGTAACATGTTTTTTTTTTAAATTTTATTCCTGTAAAGCAATGAAACCAAATTAACCTTTAAAATTGTGATCAAAGTAAAGACTTATCTAGCTATACTATATTGCAAAAACAAACAGATTAAATTTGTGTCGTGTATTAAGATATTTTTTATTTAAATATATCAAAATCATTCAAAAAAAACATCTAAAAATATCAATTGAATATCTTTTTAAATAAAAACACTTTAAAAAATATTTAAAAAGAACAAGGTACATCATCAAAAACAAAGTTTACCGGTGGCAAAATGAATGAGGCGGCCATCCTTCAAGTTTCAAGAGACCTAACTCACTGTTTACCGGTGGCCTGCGTCCCCACTGTATGCACAGCTTGAAGCCCTGAAACCATCGGCGTTACCTAAATGAATGATCTCAAATCTTCCTCAACCACTAACTCCTGTGCTGTCTGGGGCCACGTGTAGCCATGGCCCACTTTGCTACGCCTATTTTTGCTAGGAGACCAATGACCATGCCAGCTCAATCTCATTGTGCTCTCGTGGTATCAAACTAATTTATTATGCGGCAGTGTTGCGAGGAACAGTCGTCAACTTTGAATCCATGTTAGAGAACCAGTTGTGATATTACAGTTTAATTATATTTTTTTTAAAAAAAAATTGAAGTTTGAGTTAATTTTTTATTTTAATATTAAAAAATAAAAAACTATTTAAATATATTTTCGAATAAAAATACATTGACTTTCCAAACATCACTAACTAGTTTTCTATGATTATGATCTGACATTGGAAATTGGTTGTTAACATCGGTTAAAAATTACTGAATAATTATTAGCGTATATCATCAACAGATAAACTAGTTTAGTGTTAAAAATTATTGAAAATTCAATGTTCTTCGGAAATTTTTAAAAATAATTTTCTCTTAAATCTCATTTATTGAATGAATTAATTCTCAAAAATTAATGATTGACATTTTATGGAAATTGATTTTAAAAAAAATGTGTTTTATTGGTATAAAAACAGCATTACTCTCAAAATAAAATAAAATCCCTCACACGTAACGAACGGTAGGTTTGAAAAATATGTGTACAATGAATGCAGCACGTGTTGAATTTTGGGTCTTAAGCTCTTAGAAACCAAACCAGCTAACGTGGCGCCATATTACTGGCCCAATGAGGATTTATTTTGCGCGTTGTAACTCGTAACAACTCCCGGTCATAAATCCTCAAAGTAGATGTGATTAAAGAGATTTGTTTTCTCTTTATTTTAATACTTTAAAGTTCAAACCTTATTATTATTAATATCTAAAAGAATTTGTTTTTGAATATACTTTATCTTAAAAAAATTAATCTCGTTTAATATATATATATATATAGATTTATTGAAAAAACACTTTTAATTATTATCATTAAAGGAGAAATAAATCTCTTAGCTCCAGGACGGGACCAAACAAAATTGCAAAGGCTAGATTCCCAGTTAATTGTGGTTTTAATCAGCACAGTAAAAGCGGGGCAGCATCTAATTAAAACAGCCTCGACCCCTCCTTGAGGGGGTCCATGGTGCCAACCCTGCATACACAGAAAAGTTCTGGTCTAAAGTTCTTATTTCCTGCACATGTTTCAAAGCCACGTTGTTTTTTTAAAAAAAGAAAATCTAAAAAAATGCTAAAATTTAAATTTTATTGGTTTTAGCTCTAAAATATTAAATTATTTAAGAGGGGTAGGGAGAAAAACAATTGCGAGGGACGGCCAGCCTCCCCTAGCTCCGCCCAGGGTTGTTCGCGTGGTAAAATTTAATCAACGCAGTTATTTTTCCATTCCTGATACAAGCAAGTAAAAACTCCTTTGGACTTTCATAGTCCATTGTTTAGTAAAAAATTTACCAAGTTCTTTATTATAGCTCAACTATAGTGTTCAATATAAATTTAATTGCTAAATAAAATGTTATCAGCGAATTGAATTCGTTTTATTTCCTATATTATCCCTTAAAAGAAGAGTGATAAAAGAAAGATAGATGTATCGCTACTAGAATTTTTAGATTTATCAAATGGATTTTCTATCAGTACTTATACTCACAGTTCATTGGCATGAAACTTGCCCACATGATCACGGGTGGAAATAATCAATCAAAAAAACTCTTGTCAATGATTTATGATCTGTCGGTAATAAATTTACAGATGAATTTACTGACAAACAAAACACGCAAAAAAAAAAATTTACCCGTTTTGTTTTGTCGGTACTTCTATCGTTAAATATAACATATCACCAATAAAAAAATCATATGTTATTTCATCAGTGATATTTTTCATGTTGCGATATATCTGTCGATTAACTTAACATGTAATCGTCAAATAAACCATAAATTATTTCTTTAGTAAGTAAATAATGGTACTGCAATAATTTTTTTTCTGCTCTCTAAAATATATTGACGAACTATGTCTGTTGGTAACCTTGTCAATATTAATTTAAAAATATATATTTTAAAAAATATACTAAAAAATAGAAAAAAAATAAATTAATATAAAATTCAAATTTTTATTATAAAATTTAAATATTTATAAGTTCAAATACAATTAATCCAAAATAGAGACGTTATAGGAGGAAGTGGGTTTACGCCTAAAACGTGAGGCGAATAAGAGGGAACACATATACCACTCATATGTGATCTCATCTTCAGTACCAATCAGGGAAGTTCAGCCGTTTCAGCAATGAGTCATTTATAATCAGCAATAAGATGGGTTATTTGATCTTTAACTCATTGGTCCGAAATCTCCTTGAATTCTGGAGTTTGAGCGCTCGGAATCGATTATGAGTATCAAATGATTGAAACACTACGCAAGTGTGTACTTATCGATAATAAACATTAATCGATTGTAAGCATAAAAAAAATTAGAAACCCACCAATTATCATTGACTATCTTCTTTGTTCGTCAGTGATTCAATGTATACTGGTTAGTAATAAACAATATAAATAAAAAGTAAACAACACCTTAACTCTTGAAAAAATATCAAGCACAATAACCATTAACCATAGGCGACTCAGCATGTTTTCTTAATTATTTTCATACAATCTTTAAAATTTAATTCTATTTAAAATTTAATTATTAACATTCAACTAATTAAATTCAGAATGTTACGAACAACCTGTTAAAGAAATCTACATAGCGTGCAAGGCGCAATCCGTAAGTTGTGTTCTAGAAGAGGCTCGATTAAAATTCAAAATGGATTGATTTTGTGGGCAACTAGCTTGCTCGCATCTTCATTGTGAATAATGAAGGGCTTTGAGGATCCTGTGCAATTCAAACTGGGTTGGGATGGGACTTGGGAGCAGAGCAGCATCGATTTAGCAATCCATCCACCACTCAACTATTCTGGTAACTTTTCTTGAGAATGGGCACTGAAGAAGAACCATGAGGGAGCATAGACTGGCAGAATCCTTCACTTTGATTAAAAAGGAAAGATGGAAGCTTGAAACCAATTGGAAGATGGCACCACTAAAGAAAATTCAAAACACAAAAAAGTACCGCAAGCGTACAAGGGTTATATGATTTGGTGTTTGTCCTCCTTGGAGACGTTTCTCACCACATTTGACACCACCAATTAATTAATAGTATGTTGAAAGAGCGGTACAAATTGTTTTTTAAAATATTTTTTATTTTTTAAATCAATGTATTTAAATAATTAAAGAATATTAATCTAAAACTATAAAAAAATATATATATATATTTGTTTTCAGAATCACATTTATACCGCAAACCAATTTATAAACCGATAACATCACGATCCTTTTATAAATGGGACCTACCATATATCATCATCTCCTGTGTCCAACTCTTTTCGGTGATTGGCAGGTAACCGTAGATCTCCCCTATCAAATGCTAGGCCCTTCACAAATCACCATGCAATAAAACCTGCTTTTCTATGCCTATATATAACCCATTTCTTAGCTCTCCGAACCTGTTATTACCAGGTACAAACCCCCCTCTGTATCGGTCCTTCAATTCTCACTTTCTTTTTTGGGTTTCTCTTTTTTTACCTCAGCGACAGGCCTCTCCTTGAGGCACCCGTACAAAAGCAAGATCTTGGAGAAGAAGAGAGCATGACAACCGCTGATCTTAGAATCAACAGCGGAGAATCACGAAACATTCGAGGAGGTCCCACAAACAAGAAGAACTACAACGACATGTCGGCAGCACCCAAGGAAGAGCCATGCACAGAGGACAGATCACCTACACCACCATTAGCGGTCGTGCCGTTCGCAGCAATCCCCATGCCACTAACCACAGTAACCCCACCAAAACGAGCATCAACCAAAGACCGACACACCAAGGTGGAGGGTCGTGGCAGAAGGATCCGAATGCCCGCAACATGTGCTGCCCGGATCTTTCAACTAACCAGAGAATTAGGCCATAAATCAGACGGTGAAACGATCAGGTGGTTGCTTGAACATGCCGAGCCTGCGATAATTGCAGCTACAGGAACTGGCACTGTACCTGCTATCGCCATGTCTGTTAATGGAACCCTCAAAATCCCGACAACAACTAGCTCCAGCGCCGAACCTGACGAACCGAACGCTAAAAAGAAGCGCAAACGACCCGCTAATAGCGAGTACGTTGATGTCAACGACAGCGTATCGGTATCAGCTTCTCTCGCTCCCATAACGACGCGACCGCGACAGCCGCCACAGCCGCAGAAGCAACAAACAGTCGCGGCAGTACCACAGGGTTTGGTGCCCATGTGGGCCATACCATCAAACACTGTCGTTCCAGGGGCTTTTTTCATGGTACCGTCCATGCCAGGACCGTCTAACCAGCCCCAGATACTTACGTTCCCAGCTGCAGCTAGCCCTCTCATAAATATTTCTCCCAGGCCAATTTCATCTTTCGTGTCTTCCATGCAATCTAATATAGCTGTGGCTCTGCCCGTTTCTGGTTCAAAACCTGGTAAGGGTATTTCAAGGACGGCACCAAGTTCAAGCTCAGCTCATACTATTCGGACTACAAGTACAACTACTAATAGCACTCCTCACATGCTTAGAGACTTCTCTTTAGAGATTTATGACAAACAAGAGTTACAGTTCATGTCTCGGTCTTCAAAGCAATGACAAAAATTTAAGGATTTCATTGGTGGATTTTTTGGGTTCCAATCCATTCTGTGGCGTCCGCCATTAACAAGTTTATTCGAGCTCAGGATTACGTATTTCTTAAGCTTCAAAAAAATAAAGGGGGGGTTAATTCGTGGATGGGGGTGAGAGCACGTGCTCACGTGAGGGTGTTTTAAAGTTGTGCACGTGTAAAGTAGTGTCAGAGCAGGCGGAGAATAGGGTCCACATTAATGGTGGGTCAGCAGTAACCACTTGCAAATAAGAGGAGACTAGAGGGGGTCCACATTTTTTGTGGTATTTGTAAGTTATTAGGGTTAAAATCTAAACTTAGGTTTTTTTTTAAAAAATAAAACTATCATAAATTTCTTTTTTCTTTTTTTTGGAAGAAAGCTTCCAATGCTCTGACGGAAAAAATACCGAAAAGATGAATCAGCAGCCGTGTGGAGAGGGGAAAAGGAAAAAAGACTTGGGCACCGTGGACCGTGCAATGCAAAAAAGACGGGCACTTGTTTTCGTTAGAACATCATGATCGGTTCATCATGTGACGTGGGCGCGGGTCCCGAAGAGGCAATGGGGTCCGAATGGGACCGTTTCTTTTCTTGCATTGTTTGCAAAGCGGCCGCTTGTCCCTACTACGGGGTGGTTCGGTGGTCCGATCGAGAGTGGGGATTGACTGGAACGACAACACGTGGCCTTCATTATCTGTAACTGTGGGGTCCTTCCCTTTAGTTCTGACACGTGGGCCCTTGGTTTTATTTTAATTTTTAACTGGGCCCCTCGTTCTGGTTGGACTGGTGATGAATCTGATGACGTATCTGATGCTCCTTTTGTTTATAATGTTGAAGTTTGGTTACAAGCAATTGTAAATGGACCGTGTACCATGTTAGTTTTATCTCATTAATTGATTATCAGTCAAAGTGATCTTCAGTCTCATTTTTTAAATTTTGCGGACCAGATAATTTTTTTTTACGCAAAAAAAAAAAAAACTTAAATAAAAAAAAATAAAATAAACAAAGAACATTGATTCAGCACGGTTAGGTGTTAATCTTAATTAACTTGGTATAATTATTACTTGGATGTTGAGATTTTAATAACTTTTTTTAAAAAAATTAATTGATTCTGTAAAATTTAAATTAAAATATATATAAAAATTAAACCAAATATATAATGAATTTAAAAAAAAACAAATTGATTTTTATTTTGTAATTTAACAAGGTAAACCCGCGACTTAAATTATTAACTATATTGGGTTAAATAATTTAAAAATAATATATATATTTTACCTAGATATATGAAGAAAAACATAGATTTTTTTTAAAGATAAAAATTAAATGGTGAAATTAAAAAATAAAAGATTATAAATACATGATAAACAAAATAGAGAATTTAAAAAATAAAAATAAAAAGAAGTCAGCTGCGGATTCATGGGCCTTGAAAAGAAAGAGCTTAGGTCAACGCGCATACTCAAATTTTTTTTTTTTTTTGTAAGTGGCTACATCTGTTGTATTTTTTTTTTGTTGTGTGAAAAACACAAGATAGAATTCAAGTAGTCTACTCTTGTCTAGTTTTCGACCACCTGCGGCAGTTGAAAAATGATGAGCTGGTTTTTTCAGTTAAAAATTTATTTTTTTGATTTATTTTGATCTAAAAACACATAAAAAACAACCTTATAACATCAAAAAAGTAATTTATCAAGATAGAAAATCCAAAAAACAAGCCAGCATCACAAAATCAAACTGGAGAAAATTCTCTTTCCTGGCTTCAATTTATTTATTCATGCAATATCACATTGTTTTTCTATGCCTAATCGGCTTTTTTAATTGCAATAATTTCCATTGGGAGTTGTTGCTCTATAGTCTACTACACCATGGAACATGATGGGAATGGTGGAGCCCAAATCCCACCACAAGTCCACCCATGATAATGAGAAAACAGGGTCCATTTGGAAAGTGGTTTTTCCCTGATAATGATTCTTTTGTGGAAAACAATCAACCATGATTCGTGGATGGGGCAATTCTTAACTGTGCTTCTGGATCAGCTTCCTTTATTTTGTTTTTTTTTTTAATTTTATTTCTCAAGGAACCGAATTTAGGATCTGTGAAGAAAATAATAATAATAATTATCATTATTTTATGATTCCAGTGACCCAGACAGCCTCTCTTTCTGATGAGCATTCGACGTTGATTTGGATGAAGTTCCAACTTGTTCGGGTCTCATCCTCGTGAGATTTTATTTTTACATATATATATATATATATATATATATATATATACACACACACACTCATAACTTCATGAAGTTTAAAAATAATTGAAATGAATCAAATCTCCATAGTAAGAAAGCTGATATATCTGGCAAGGCAACACTAAAAAACTATACACTATAATATTTATTCCAGTTGCTCATTGAATATTCTGGATGTTATTATATCTCTAGGTAAATATTGGATAACGGCATAAGGCATGATACAATAGGAGCCTAAGAATTTTCTTTTCATTTATTGGGGCTAGAGCAATTAGAAATTTTTATGGGATTCAATCATATTTTATTAGTTATTCTTTGACCCATTTAAAAAAATAAGATAAAAAATATTTTAAATGAATATATTTTTATTTTTTTAGATCATGAGTTTTATCTTATTTTTTAAAAATAAACTCAAAAAATAAATAATTAAATCACTCATTAAAACTATAAAATTTCTCCGACCAACAACTACCATGTAAATTAAAACAAAACCAACCAATTATTTAGTAGGAAGATCGAATGGTAAGACCATGAGATTAAGGGGTTTGCCCTCCCTGTGATCTCAGGTTCGAGCCTTATGATTGCTAATATGAGGGTCATTGAATGCTTACATGATTGTTAACTTCAGGGCTTATGAGATTAATTAAGATGTGAGCAAGCTAATCTGGACACCCACATTAATTAAAAAAAAAAAAACCAACAAATGTCCCGTGATATGCTCATCCTCTTCGACTAAAAATCGAATAACATCAACCGTTGGCTAATACTTGTCAGCTAATCAATCCAAGAGCATGGTGACAAAAAGAAAGAAAGAGACATGTGTTTAGTATGATGGTTCATGATTTTTTAAAAAATATTTTCTATTTAAAAATAATTTTTTAATTTTTAATTTCAATAGATTAAGATTAATAAAAAAGTTAAAAAAAATTTATTTAATATTATTAATAATAAATATATTTTTAAAACAAACCTAAATACAAACAGCATGAAAGGCGGGGTCCTCGATTGATAGCAAACGAACGAGGGACAAGATGTTGTAGGCTAAAATGTCTTATATGGGCCTTCTCTTCTGACTACCGTGAAGACTGTAACCAATTGTGGGCTACACTACGATGGTCTATGGCCTATTCTCTATCTATCGGAAAGCCAGACACCCCGGAGGAGGGGGTCCACGTACACAGCTTCAGGTCGCAGTTCAGGCGTGATGTGAATGCGATGCGCCGGAAAGATTGGCTGCCATCAAGTGTCGCGCGGGCTTTTCCTCTCGTTCCAGTCTCACCTTTTAAAAAATTAAAAAAAAAAGAGCTACAAAGATGATGATTTAATTTTGATCCGATCATGGATTGATTTATGAATTCAACTCTATTAAATAAAATCAACTCCAGAATCAACTCTTTAAAATTAATTAACAGGTAATTAAATTAACCTCGGAGGCCAAAGCCACGTTTAAAAGCTCTCGTCTCAAAACATGGCGGAGAATAAGGCACGGTTCATTCACATTTGCTGTGGAGCGTGGGAGTTGAGGTTGCTTGTGTTTTTAATGCCGGCATGCTTGTCACCATTAAAAATATCACGACTTGGGTATGGTCGATGGGTCCCATTCACCACCACGACAGCGCCACCACCGGATCTTCTAAATCAGTGGGGGCCTTAAGCTTAGAAATGGACCAGCCTCACGGAAAGATAAAAAAAAGGGGATAATTAATGGGTGGCCTACCGCCCTTTCCTCGAGTCCTTACTTTTTCTGGCCCATCAAAGGGCGGGGCCCACGTTAAAGTTTCCGTGTGATGACATTGGAAGAGTCCAGGTGCCACGTCATAATGTAACGAGAGCTCATTATTAATTAACATTAGCAATTAAAATTAAATTAAATTGTTAGTTATAATAAGAAAAAAACTAAAATAGATCAATTTTATTTTTCCTCGCCGGTTTTTATGTTCCAGTCCCCAATTTATTTTTGTCACGTTCTAGTCCTTGGATGTCAAGAAACAGGAGAAGAAGTTGTTCAAGCATATTTTGGCCA
>Ga0325403_1007811_pt1 | contig 10229 bp, 4 predicted proteins | sample PopdelMetagenome_19_FD_205665 | JGI IMG/M metagenome (GOLD analysis project Ga0325403, IMG submission 205665) | Populus deltoides microbial communities from Bellville, Georgia, United States - Xylem-PdKOR-R4 | ecosystem: Host-associated > Plants > Phyllosphere > Stem > Wood/Secondary xylem...
CACTTGGAAGGTAATTAGACATAGATTAGATAATCATAATTGACTTATCGCAAGACTTCCAAGAATAGTCTGTGACACGTGTCCAAGAAAGCTTTGATTTTGTATGAAATGGATTTTTGTCCATGGAATAATCATGATGGGTGGGATTTATTATCTATCGTTTGTTTCTCGTCAAAACTCTAAGATGATTATTAGATTTTTTTTAATATTGTGATGTGAAATATTTTTTTAAATATTTTTTTATTTGAAAATATATTTAAATATTTTTTTATAAATGTTTTATTTTTTTATATTAACACATAAAAAAACATTAAAAATTTATTAATTTGATATTATTTTTAAAAAATAAATTTTTAAAATACATCTAAAAACAAAATCTACTACACTCCTTAGATATTTAGGGATGTTAGGGAGAGTAGTAGATATTGGTTTTCAAAATGATTTATATATATATATATATTAACTTCTTTTTTTTTATCAATTTTTCTTTTTAAAATTGGAACCGTCCAAACTATATTTTAAAATAAACGCAGCCAATAATCTTGTAACTTCTATTGCTTGATGAATCAAACTACATATAGTCATATACTTAATTATCCAAATTAAAACCATAGAAGTGTTTTCATCAATATCAATACCATAAAAACCCTTTCATGTTTTTTTTTTAAATATTTTTTACTTTAAAGTATATTAAAATATTTTTTTATTTTAACAATAAGACATCAAAATTAAAAAAAATTAAAAAAAAATTAATTTAATAAATTTTCAATCCAACCACATTTTTTAAAACGCAATCAAGTAAAATTTCAAACGCAATGTCAATCACAAATCAACAATGGTACTCTGTAAACAGGCCTAGACAAAGAACCCAATTATAAGAGGCCGAAGCAATTGGCAAATTGCCCAGCTAATGGCCCGTTACCTCTGAGGCTAAATCAGGCCCACCATTCAACACTAAATGCTCCGACAAGTCGTTCATTTTGGGCTATCAAGTGGACTGCTGGTCGAGTTGTTTATGAGCCGGGATGGACCGAACCGGGCCCAACTTAACGATTATTGATTCACATGTACCCTCCAAGAGCATGTACTTATTACCTGAAGTGAAGTTGAATTGTTTATAAATAAATAATTGTGAATGTTTATTATATAAACATGTTTTATTCTTAAATAATCGTATTTAAATTTTGATAATTATTATTAAATTAATTAATTTACTTTGTGAATTATATAAAATAGTTATAAACTGGATTTTTAAGTAAAAATTAGGGAAAAGATTGAATTATCTTTCAAAATTTAATAAAAAATAGTTTGGATAAATATATATAACTCTTAAAAATAATAATTACAAGAAATTCCTCACCTGATGTTATATATGATGATGTGTATAAATTAACATTACACATATGAATAAAAGTTTTAAGAATTATTTTTTAATAAATTTTGTCTTTTTAATACCATTACTATCATTATCACTATTTTTCCTAAAGAGTAGAAAATAATGTAACTCAATAAACAACAATAACATGTAAAAATCAACTAATGTTTCAATTTAATAATTTGATGAATTTTCGATGTGATTTTTATTTTTAGATTTTAATAATTCATTTTTAATTAGCTTGATTTTAAGTTTTTCTAGGGTTGTGATGGTAAAAATAAAGTTCCAATATAGTGTTATATAATATAAGGGTGATTTAAATAGCTGATTTTATGAATAAAAGTATAATAAAAAAATAAAAATTATCTTATATTTTAGGATTCATTTTTTTTAAAAACGTACTTTTTAGAAAATTAATATTTTTAAAGAATTTTACTAATATTAATATTTTCTTAAGGATATAATATTTAATCAAAGTTTTAAAATAATCATGCTTTTATACATAATTATATGAATTGATTTTATGATTTAAGAAGTATTCTAAGTTTTAACTCGGATATAAATAAAGATTTTTCTTGATATTAATGGGATGTAAAACACAATATTTCATATTGAATGTGATCTGAACATTTATTTTTGTAAAACAAAAGAAAAAAATAAAAAATAAGTCAACTAGATCATATTATTTTTTTCTCCATAAAAAAACATGTTTTTTTTATAGTTTATTGTTCATTCATGAGTCTACAAGAAATGTAAAACAAAATAGAATAACCTAATTCAACGGTTGACATCATCAAAGGCAATATTCATACAGTTCTCCTTAAGTTGGGTTGCTTTGACTATTTGCTGATGAATCTTTATTTATTAGTCAAACTTGTCGAAGCTAAACTAATGACTTTTGTAAGCTTTATTCATATCAATCTTTGTTTGCTTCTTATGATGGGCAAATGCAATCCACTAATCTCCTCTTATATCTTTGTCCGTGTGATGGATCAACATTTTTTGGCATCATGAAAAAAATATTTTTTTAAGCCTAAGTCCTTGTTTAAAAGATCTAAAAACAAGATGGTAACTCATTGATAAGTGGGAAGGGCTTGCTTTCATACCCAACATTCATAGGCTTGGTAAAATGTTAGACCCAAATGACATGGCTCTAACTCGCTTCCAAACCCAACATTCCTGAGTGTAGCTAAAAGCCGAGCCTAAATGGGCATAGGTTTGGCAAGTTGCCAGATCCATTGCCCTTGATTATTGGCACTGTGCTGAGTCTAAGTGGGTATGAGTTTGACGAGTTACAAGACCCATCGCCTTTGAGTTTGGAAGCGCACTGAGCTTAATTAGGCATGAGTTTGATATGCTATTAGACTTGTTGACTATGAGCTTAGTAATGTGCCTAACACAGAAAAGTTAAAGGACTGTAGGTCATTATAAACCCCATGTTGGACTATAAGGCTCTATTTGTTTATTATTATGACTTTAACATAAAATGTTAGTGTCAGGGATATTCGTCTCCCTACCCCTATAGATGTATAAAAAATCTCTTAATGACCTACCATATTCCCATCTTATTATTGTGTAAGAGATATGTATCCATCATTAATGCTGTATAAAAGATATTTTTTCATTATTAATATTGACAGGAGGAAATGACTCTTTAAACCCTCTACTTTAGCATAATGATAAGGTTTAGGGGTTATAAATACCCCCTGAACTTTCCAGGTAAAAGGTTCACAATTTTATTCTCTGGACATTATACTTTTAGATCTCAGAATATTTATCAAGAACAAACACTCTTGTTTTTGGATTTAATGTTTATTCTCTCATTTATTGCTATTATTTTCTTAAAAGTTATTGACTTTATCATCTGAGAGTCCCTAAACTCCATAAAAAAGAATTGTTTTGCAGGTGCTGGGCTTTTTACCACCAGTTAGTCACTTTCTAAGTTCTGGAGAATGAAATATTGACACAAACATATGATTACCCATTATCCAAATACCAAAAAATCTCATTCCTAAGCTTATTGGATTTTGGAACGTCATCATTTGACACCTTTTGTGGGAACAAGTTCAAAAAGCCATCAACTCTTTTCTGGGTTTGGCTTTTGACCTTTATGAGCTAGTCTATGACAAACAATCAAGATATACCTGTGATGAGATGTGTCATGGACCTTCCTATAATTGTTAGAATATCTACCCCAGTAGAGCTTCAAAAACTTTTTAGTTAGGCCCGACTCCTCACTGAGGCAGTGCTTTGAAACCAAATCAATAACAATTATTGATAGATTTTCTCCTTACCTATAAGTATAATTATGATTTCAAAACTTTAGATATGCTAGGGATCAATCCGAAAATAGTTGCTTATAGACTTCAAGTCAATCTAACTTTCTCTCATATCTAACATAAGAAGAGAAATTTTAGAGGGGAAAGATAGCTTGTAATAATTATAAAAGTGGATAAACTTTTGGCTACTGGGTTCATTCATGAGATCATGTATCTTGATTGGTTGACTAATGTGGTTACGGTGAAAAAAAGTATTGGAAAATAGAGGATGGAAGCGTATTTCACTGACTTAAACAAGGCATGTCTAAAGGATAGTTTTTCTCTCATAAAGATTGATAGATTGGAGGACTCTATAGTAGACTTTAAGTTCTTAGGTTTTTTGGACATAATTCAGGGTATCATCAAATCCCTATTTATATAGAATAAGAGGAGAAGACTTATTTCATTACTGAAAGAGAAACTTTTTGCTACAAGGCAATGTCTTTTGGCTTGAAAAATACAATGGCTACTCATCAGCATCTGGTTAAAAAAATATTTAAGCACTAAATTAGAGGATCATTTAAGGATATGTGGATGACATGCTAGTGAATAACATGATTTTTAAGCAACATCTCAAGAATCTAGAAGAGGTTTTTTTGGGGGCAAGTGTTAGATAAAGCTTAACCCCTTCAAATAATATGTTCACCATAAGAGGAGGAAATGTTTTTGATTTCCTAGTCAACAGCAAGGGAATAAAGCCTGACCTTTAGAAGATTCCGGCAATACTAGATATAACTCCACCTTAGAACGTCTAACTGGAAAACTAACTGCAAATTTATATCTAGGATAAGGAAACACAATCGACATTTCTTCAAAGCTTTGAAAAATATCATTAACTTTGAATGGACACTAGAATGTAGAAAAGCTTTTGAAGAGCTCAAAGTATATCTTTTCTCTCTTAAGATCTTGTCACAATCACGGGAAATTAAGTGAGAGTTTGTTCCTCTACCTTGGAATTTTTATTTTGGTAATTAGTGGGGGTTCAAACAGACTAAAACCTATCTGGTTTTGCCATAGAACCAATGGTTTTGAGTTTATGTGGTTTTATAGGAAACTTAGAGACTAAGGTGAGGTGTTTTCTGCTTTTAGATCTATAGAGAAAGGTTTTAAATTCTTGACGTGAACCTTCTAGAGGTTTCTAAGTGGGAGCAAATGAAAAAAGTTAGGTGGTTTTCTGTAAATGGGTGTCATTGTTAAGGCTGAATGGGGTAGTCACTTTCATGGCTTCGTCAAAGCACTCCGACGTCAACGTTGTCTGAGACCACTTGAACTTGGTAGAGGGGGTGCACACCTTTTAATCGGATCCACATTCAAACATTTGAAAGTGCCAACTCAAACAGTGCGATGATTGAAACTGTAATACTGGCTGACTAGGGATAAGATGTTGCGGAGATCAATAAAGAATATGAGACGTAAACATTTGTTTTTAAAGACATGGGGTTGTAGAAGTGGTGTTTCTCAATTGAATGGTGGTTATCGCAGCCTTTGGGGTGGTCGAAAACATCACACTCATTCGCTTGAAAGTGCATACTCGATCAGCCAAAAACTGAAGAAGAAGATACACAATACCTTGAACGGTGCCGTTTTGACTAATTCTTACAGATTAAGGTTTTTTTAATATAAGATTTGGCAATTTTTAATTTGATTCTTATTCTTCTGATTTCGTTTGATTTTACCTGTAATTTCCCTCTAACTTTCTAATTTCGTGCAATTACGTCCCTACTAGATTCATTTGTCAGCCCTAATTTTGAGCGTCTTTTACAAGTTGATCCTTGATCTCTGATTTGTTTAATTAGACCCCTAGATGACCACCAAACTTTTAATTTTCTTCGATTTGACCCTTGATTTCTCCTGATTCAAGTCCCTAAAGTCATGTGCGTTTTGCAAGTTGATCCTTAGTTCACAAATTATTCAATTAAGTCTCTATTTGCTTACCAGACTTTCAAGTTTATGTAATTAAACCTCTGATTTGACTAATTAGACTTTTTAAAATCTAACTTCGATTCCTAAACTTCATTTGTTTCAATTGACATCAAAATTAACTTTCAAAAGTTGATTTTTTTTACAATTAAACCTTCAATAATTTTAATTAAACCTTTTAAAATTTCAATTAAGTTTTTAAACACTTAAAAAGATATTTTTATCAATAGGCCCTCTCAATTAAAATCTTGGATTGCTAATTTGAACATTTTGGTGTACCAACTTTCACTTGGTGTTCTAGTCTTCCACTATTAAACTTAAACAATTTTTTTTAGACTGTTCAAATCTATTTTTTTATTTTCTTGTATATATTTTATTTATTTATTATTAAAAAAATAGAAACAATATATATAATTAAATTTTGAAACGATAATTATTTAATCCATGCTACTTTTCTCAAACTTTTTTTTAATCTTTGACATAAGCGAGAACCAAAAAAAGAGAGAAAACGTCTCCTTTCCCTCTTTTTTCTCTCTCTAACTAGGAGAGTATATATGGACACACCTGAATGGAATCTTATTATTTCGCTCTGTCTCTCTTCTTGAAACAAAAACCCTAAAAGACTAAAATCCAAAAAAAAAATAAGACACCAAAATCCCACTCTAGCCCCACTCTCTCTCTCTGTCTCTCCCACTCTAAACAGTCGGTAGTACCTGTCGCCTTCAAATGTGACTTTTGCACCACTGACAACATACATTTTTCTTTTTCTCTATATAAAGACTCGGTTTTTATTTTTCAAAAATGACTTCTTCTTCTATCAAGGAGACGACGGAGGAGGAGCAGGTTACGCCGGATATTGTACCGGCTGACGGTGGTGTTGCTGGAGTGGAGAAGACTGAGCCTGTCAGCAGTGGCGGGGAGGAAGAGAGTGGTGGTGAGAAACTCGACGATTCAATGGAAGAGGACTCAGTGAGTCCGGCTACTGTGTTTTGTATTAGGCTGAAACAGCCACGGTCGAATTTGCAGCATAAAATGAGTGTGCCCGAGCTTTGTCGCAAATTTAGGTCAGTTTTTGATTGAGATTTGAGTGGATTTTGATTATTAAAGCTGTGGTTTTCAAGTGAAGTTCGATTCAGGTTTGGTGTTCTTTTATCCTTTTGGATTGTGGGCCTAGTTGGGGCTTCTTTTAAGTGGATTTGGAGTCTCTTTTAGACAATTGGAGTGAACTGTAATTGTTCTTAGGGTTCTTTTAAGGTTATATCTGAGATAAGACAAAGTTCTTGGTTCTTCAATTGAATTTGGAACGAGTTCTGTTTGTGAATAGAGGTTGTTTAGTGTTTAACCTGAGAATTTTGATGGGATTTGAGTGTTTTTAATTTTACGAATGTTACAATTATAGGTTCTTTTAAGTTGGAATTGAGTTTCTTTTTTACAAATATCAGTGTATTGTGATTGTCGTTAAGTTTCTTTTAGGTAGTTTATGAAATAATGCAAGTGTTCTATTCGATTCTTCAAGTGAGTCGTGTTTGTATATGGAAGTTGTTCAGTCTCTAAACTTCGTGGGTTTTAAGCGAAACTTTATTAAGGTTTAGTGTTTTTACTCTGTTGATTGGAGTACAGGCTCTTCTTTTATTGAAATTTGATTATTTTTCTTCTGCAATTTGAGCTTATCAGATATCGCTATTGGTTAGGGTTCTTTTACTTATCAAAAAGTGTTTTTTTGAGTAGTTTTATGGAAGTTGAGTTTCTTATTTGTTTAAATCTTTAGATACCTGAATTCCTTCAAGTGGGATTTATGCTTTGATTTAGTTGTTTTTGATGCTCTGTAGTTAGTGTAGGAAGTGGAAGTGAGTTTAGGACGAGTGAAAAATCAAGTTTGGAAAAATATGATAGAGAAAGAGAGTTTTAGAATTGATTGGTGGATATGTAAAGGATACACTGAAGTTGGTGAAGTGATAACAATGAAGAAGTATACGATCAAGTTATTTGGTATATGCTATATAGAAGCTTGCTTTTGTGTTTTGATTAAATCTTGAAAATCACCATCTTCACACTTGTATCTGGATGATAAATCATTCTATTTCTGCAATTTCTAGTGTTGAACTATTATGAGAATGGCATTTTTTGGCAGAAAAAATATGCATTCCTAACATCGATCTGCCATGGGAGGACAAAATAGAACAGAAGGTAGGACAACGGGAAATTGTAGATTTTACTTGCAGATTTTCTTATAAATGCTTTCTAGTTGCTACAGTGTTTTCTCACTCTTACATTCTCTGGTCATTCTCGTCTATTTTACACTCGAAACATGATGCCATAACAATGAGCGTCACAAACTTGTAGCTACATGCAGTTGATTTGTGACATGTGTATTGTTAAACCATGATACTCCTAATGTAGGTTTTGAGATTTTATTAACAGCTGTCTAAAGTAAATGAGCTGCTGTTATTTAAAGCATCTTTGCTTGTCCATTCTACCATTTTACTGGTCTTTACCAAATTCATATTTTAACGTATGCTTTTCCAGTGCTGTTGCTTGGTGTGGTAAGCTGAACGCGATAGCTTGTGCATCAGAAACTTGTGCAAGAATTCCCAGGTCAGTGGATTTTTGGATTTCTAACATGTTTCAGTTTAATAGGGGAGAGCATTGGCTATACATTGTTGCCAATTGGGCTTTCCTATAATTATGCCAATGTGCTTGAGAACAGATGTTGAAACATGATTGATATTTGCTATAGTGAACTATTTCGGGTTCTTCTAATTAAAATATAAGATTGTACCCAAGATGGACTCCCATGTTTGCAATTAATATTTTAATATAATCATTTGCAATTTTTTTTTTGTAGCTCCAATGCAAACCCCCCATTTTGGATCCCAATACATGTGGTTATCCCTGAGAGACCAACTGAATGTGCAGTTTTCAATGTCATAGCAGGTATTTTGAGTCACCTTGCACCGTTTACCATGTCTTCCTTTTTTAAGTTTTAATTAGTCATGTATGCCGAGTGTATTTCATTCATCGATTATATGTTAGATTTCTCGCTGATTTATTACTTCCCTCTTTCTATTGGGCTCTAATTTCCTATTTCCGAGTTACTGAATTGGATCCCTTTGCAGATTCTCCTCGTGATTCTGTTCAGTTTATCGAATGGTCCCCTACTTCTTGCCCTCGTGCATTATTAATAGCTAATTTCCATGGGAGGATAACTATCTGGACTCAGCCTTCTCAAGTAAGCTAACTTGATGGATTGTTTAAGCCAGATATAAAATAAGTAGATGCCTTTTTCCACTCACTAGTTCTTAAGAACTAAGCTTTTCATGGCTTGCTCAAGGTGAGAGGTTTGGGCCTGGCCCTGTGTTGGTTTTTACCCATTGCTCTCTCTCTGTATTTATGCATACCACTTGATTATAATTTTAAATTCTCTTGTAGCTTACATCTTATCTGGTCGTGCAGTGTCCTTCTAATTTGGTGCGTGATGCTAGCTGCTGGCAGCGTGAGCATGAATGGCGACAGGACATTGCAGTTGTTACTAAATGGCTATCTGGGGTCTCTCCAGTATGCAGTTATTATGTTTTTGTTATCTGATTCTTAAATTATCCATGTATTATGCTTTGCACATAGGTCGTGGTGGTTTAGTATTTATCTATATTTCTCAGTTCTCTAGTTTATTTATTTTTTTTTAAATTTGTGTTGGTATTTGGTTATACTTCCGCTGTAGTCCGACTTCTCTTAAAAAATCAGTACAGGTGGCTTTCGTCAAAGTCCAGTACTCCCACAAACTCAAAGTCAGCTTTTGAGGAAAAATTCCTTTCTCAGCATTCTCAAACTTCAGGTTTGTTTTCATGACTTCTCTTTATAAGCGTTTGTAGAAGCTCAAGTGGGAGCTTTAAGCCCCGTTCCATTTTTAGCTTGTAAGGGCCATGCCTTCTGACTAGCAACTTAACATCCGGTGAATTATATCATGTGGCTGTTGCTTTGAGAAGAATAGTTCAGGTTATTTTCTGAACAGCTGTAAATTTATAATTGTAATTTGGTTGTAGTTTCTGCTATGGTTTTATTCATTACTGGTTGTAGTTTCTGCTAAGGATTTATTCATTATTGGATCAACTTCTAACTACTGTATCGTGAATGTTCCTAGAAAGATGCAATGTATGTCAAGCACAAAAACTCTTAATTTAAGAATTTTTGATATCTGCCATTTTTTGTCCTAATTACAAGAATGAACTGGTGCTTTTAACCGACTATTGACCACTGCTGCTAGTGCTAAGTATTCTAATAATGATGGAGATGCTTTTGGTTTTCTGTTCTTTCTGCTTTTGAGGTACCTCCACTTGACATATTAAAACAGCCCCAAGACCATCACTAACGTGCTTTCTGTTTTTCTTTCAGCTAGATGGCCAAATTTCCTCTGTGTTTGTTCAGTTTTCTCATCGGGTTGTGTTCAACTTCATTGGTCCCAGTGGCCCCCTAGCCAGAATAATACATCACTGAAGTGGTTTTGCACGAGCAAAGGACTCTTGGGTGCCGGCCCTAGTGGGATTATGGCTGCTGATGCTATTATAACAGATAGTGGGGCCATGCATGTTGCAGGTGTTCCGATTGTAAACCCTTCAACT
>Ga0325403_1007812_pt1 | contig 10228 bp, 9 predicted proteins | sample PopdelMetagenome_19_FD_205665 | JGI IMG/M metagenome (GOLD analysis project Ga0325403, IMG submission 205665) | Populus deltoides microbial communities from Bellville, Georgia, United States - Xylem-PdKOR-R4 | ecosystem: Host-associated > Plants > Phyllosphere > Stem > Wood/Secondary xylem...
CGCTTATTCAAGTTATCTTTAAACTATCAAGTCAACTAAATCATATTGAATTAACCCCTTTATAGTTTAAATTTTTCCTACTAAAAAATCTCTAACAACGATTGGATACTCGAAACTTAGCATGTTGACCACCATCTTCTGATTTTAGTGATTAATAACAATAAAAACTGAAATTACAAAACACGTTTTACCAGCACCCCATCATCTGGTACCCCATCTATTAGTTTTGCTCTTCACCCGCCATAGCCTTAGCAACAGATCGATGTTTCTGAAAATTGGATCTAGAAATTCCATGCTCAGATTGTTTACACTACCATATTCCAGAATATATAGTTCAAACAAGTCCATGGAATGATATTAGGAAAATTGCCTGGAGAAACCATATTTTATTTGAATTTTAAGTACTTTTTTCTCATGTAATGAATTGAGATTACAAGACACTACTCAACTAATATTGATAGTCCTCTTTTCTCCGATAAATCTTGAGTTTGAACCTTAAAAAAAACAACTGCCTCATTCTAATATTGGTTACGCATGCACAGAACATATGCAAGCAAGAATGTCCAATCGTCAACGTATGTGAATGTTTGTCCACAAACATGCACAGGAGACATGTACTAGACCAGGTTCATATGGATCGAACTGTATGCTTGATTAATTCAATGAACCTTAATATCAACATTGGTAGCTGTAGCAGTTCCTCAGAAGTGGTAATGCGATTGATTTGGCCCCACATGGACGACCAAGTCTATGTAACCACACCAATGCATGAGTGATCTATAAATTGCATTAGTTTTTACTCGATTGTTTAAATTGTCACAAATTTTCTATGCGATATTAGGGCTTGAAAGAAGGCACTGCACCCGAAATAAATAAACAAACATATAAAGTAAAAAGGTATACAAAACTATATTACTATGGCGGTATGCACTTCTGATGTAAGACAATCGAACTGGATGTATGATGAATGTTTTTAGGGATTCATCCTGATGGATAATAAAAGTCAAACTGAACAGCTAAAAAATTATGCAAGCTCCATTCTGACCTGATCACAGATAGTTTTCACCCAAATATTCCTGGCAGAAGAGATGTTGATGATCTCGAATAGCGTTCAAGGAGCGACAAGACTTTTGCGACCCTCCTCCCCATACGGCTATCCTCATGACCATTCCTGCCAGGCATGCCAACAAGAATTAACCTGGCTGAAGGTCCATAGTGTTCCACCATTTCCCTTGACAAAAAAACCTTCTCCAAAAGTACCAAAGCCTCTTCCTTTAGAGAGTCTGTCCCCCACGTGAAAATATCGAGTACTGGTTTTATGGCATCAGCCTCATGCAAGACATTTGCTCCTCTGTTAGGAGAGCCTTCCTGAACCAGCGTTGAAAGCGTCTGAATTGCTTCGTGAGCAATCACATGAACCTCTCCTTGTAAGAGTTTTACCAGGACGGGTAGAGCAGTTGCCTCAATGAGACAAAATGTAGTTCTCACATTGCAGATACCCCCATGTGCTGGGCATAAATGTGGACGTGTTGGCCGAAAACACCAGCATCCTGTTGCTTTAGACACAACAACAAGCTTCGGACTGCTTCTAGAAAGATCGCCAATGAGCGCTGCTGCTCTTGCTTTTGCCATTACTGAGCCAGTTGTCAGTAAGTTTACAAACAACGGGTAAGCTCCTTGTTCAACCACAATCCGCTGTGTCTCGGGATTTGCAGGATCTGTGAACCTGAAGAGTGCACTTAGAGCACTTTCTTTTGCTTCCATGGTCCCTGTTCTTATAATTTTTATGAGGGCATTAAGCCCATCCAGATCAATTAGCTTCATGGTTACGGAGACTTCAGATTTTGGTAGATTGGCTAATAAACCAGCAGCAGCCATTTGTACATCACTCTTGTCATCATTCTCAAGGAACCCCACTAATGCCTCAAGCCTTTTTGGCTTAAGAAGGTATTCCACCACTCCTTGTGGTTCATGATGAGAGAATAGAAAGAGAAGATTTATGGCAATTTCACGAATTTCTGAGTCGGTATCATCAAGAAGAGGAAGTACAAGAGAAACACCTTTAGCAGTGAGAACTGCAGTCTTAACCAACCCTGCATCAAACTTGCAAATTCCAAGAAGTGTACGCAAAGCAGGCCTCCGAACATTCTGGGATGAGTGGGCAATCTGTTGCAAAGCTAACAAATCGCTGACAATAGGTTCTAATTCAAGTTGGGCCCCATTTTCATCAATAAAGAATTTAATCCCATCATCATCACAAGAGAATTTCTCCAAGATTTCAGAACACTTCACGATAATCATTGAGCGCATATGAGCAGAAAACATTAGTTTGATGACAAGTGGAAGCCCACCAGCAGCAGCGATAAGCTCTTTATTGGCAGCGCAATCAGAGAGTTTAACCAGGGCAGACAGAGATAACTCTTTTGATTCAAGATTGCCAGATGACAGCATTTGAAGCAAACTAGGTAATATCCCTTCCTCACCGAGGAGCTTTAAGTCTGAATCAAACAATTCCATGTTAACTAAAGCTCGAACCATTGAAATCCTTGAAGAATCGGTCCCTGAAAAATTTAACTTGTCGGTAAGAATACTAGTCAACCATGCTTTCCGGCTACAATTGTACCCACAAGGACACAGGAATATCAAAGAATGGAACAATGAGCAACTCATTTAGATGCACAAACACACAACTGCAAATAAATTATGGGCATACTAGCACATCTCCTGACAAACGAATTCAGCCTTCAGATTTTCTAGCCAAAATCTAAACTATATATAGCACTAGAGTAGGATATGCCTGTGTCTTTGGCATTTTCTGAGGTGGTCTTTTACCGAGTTGAAGCATGTTTGGTAATTTTGTGATGAATTTCTTTTCCATTTTCCATTGTCCATTGTGTTAATTACTGGTATATTCAATCAGTTTCTTTCTTTTTTTGGTAGAGATTGTACCATGCAAGAATTTCAGAATCTCCAGATTTAGCTAAAAAGCTATTTCTTGCTTTCTTCAAGCAGCTAATGGCATTGAATGAAATTTAAGAGGGGAAGAAACGTTTTCCTGACCTTGTACAATCCGATCAATAAGTGGTTTATACCAGCCTGATTTTGCAGCCCAAGAAATGTTCTCCTCATCAATTTCAACAAGTTTGTTCAAGATTTTTTCTGCATAAACAGCTGACTCCCTGACTTGACCTTTTAAAAGAGTGACAAGGAATAGAATTGCACTGCCCTGTTGAGAGAGTTTCCGGCAGACAGACACATTCCAACAAGACCTCTCTTGCAGTAACTCATATAGCAATTCCACTGCAGCCTTCGAGATGCTTGGGTCGCGTCCTAAGCATGGAATAACATGATCCCACCCTCCATAGTCGACCAATTTTTCCTGTAACATTTGATTCAGTTACTATTCTTCACTTGCTATGAGCTAATTTGTTCCTTTACACATCTAATGGTGCTCACAAAGCCAAACAGAGCTCAAATCTGTCCTTCCAGGGTGTTGATGTATTTCATAGATGTATTAACTTGTGAGATTGAGACATGAGAAAGCAGTCTAACATAATAACTTGTCATTCAACCAGTAAGATATGTCACAAGTTTTTTGCAAATAGAGAATATATATATATACACACCATAAACAAATGCCTAAAAACTTCACATTATTAATGGCTGTAGGCTTATAGAAAAAAGAAATGCAGTTATAAAAGAACCATCACGAGCAAAATAATCTCTATATTCAAAACCAACACAAATACTGCTTTATTCATAGCATCATCGCTATATTGCATGGATTTTACATCCCAGCATCGGAATCATCATAGAAGCTCTACGAGTGCAAGAAACATGAAAGTTAAAATAAAGTTCAATTAAGCTAGGGGGATGTATGGAAGATAAAATTGCTGGCAGATTTAAAATCACCCCTAAAGATTTAATGCACGAGCACTATTATCGATGCTGCTTACCTTATTTCTTACATGCCCTTTGACGAGATCCTTTAAGGTTACTAAGATCTTCCTCTTCTCATCTTTGTTATGACTGGTCCCAAGAATAGATATTATGATATCTGTTAGACCTCCTATGGAGATCCAATCCTTGTTTATTGAATTTTCTCTCATCAGATCCTTCATTTGGTTCAGGGCCTCTTCTACAGATGAGTCATCACTTGCTAACAACTTTGCCTTAGAAGCTCTGATTCTGAGGCAATAATTTAGTTCTCTCCATTCCTCTATTGATTGTCTGAGCCGGACGTTAGACCTCAAAGTTGTATCTTCAAGAATCTCACCTGTGTCTGGGTCGGTTCTCTCTCCGCGGTCAAACCAAGCTTCAATGGCAGCTCTCTCACAGGTAGTACCAGTACAAAGGCTAACAGGATCAGTCATCACAGTCTCATTTATACAACAAAGGAAAGGAGTAAGTGGAGTAATATATTCTTCCCTGTCATCAAATCGCTCAACAACCTGAAGCCTCGTAAAATACTGCTTCTTGATTTCTTCATAATCTCTAGCAGCATCAGCATGAGAAAGCAATTCGATAACCTGCTCTAAGAATAGAACTTCAGCTCTTTCTTTCCTATTGGCAGCTTCTTCCTTTTCCCTTCTAAAGCTTGCTAGCTCTTTGCTTATCTCTGAAGGTTCTACAGGTACACCAACAGCCCTGGCTATTTCTTCCAGCATGTCATTAGCGAAACCCTGGTCGAGTTTCTGGTCACGCAGACCCTGGTTTAACTTGTCAACAATCTGAAGCTGAGAATGCGAAGCTTCGAATTCAGCCCTTCGCATTTCATCATGTAGCCTATTCATCTGGTCAGATATCCCTGCGAGGACTTCAGTATTCGCAAGTGATAAAGCAGCCAAAGACCTGCCGATATCCCTAGTCACTTCTTGCACCTCATTTACAATATGACGACACTTTACCAGTAAGTAGAAACGGGCCCGGTTTTTATACTTCTCAACCAAATTATTTGCCTTCTTGACATCCGCTTCAAGGGTTTCAAGTGCTTGCCTGGCAGCTCTAGAGTCATCCAATTTCTGAAGCTGCAGTTCCTTTAACACTGATTCGATGTCAAAGAGGTGCTTTGCCAGAACCTTGAAACTCTCCTTCTCAATTAGAACATCCTTTGCAGCCTGGGCAGTTTTAAGTACCTGGCTCGTTAACACAGCCAAAATGGTTCCTATGGGTACCAGTTCCAATGCCATTATATACTCTTAAGCCAAATCCTGTAATGAAACTACAGCCAAGACAAATTGGCATCAATCACATATTATTCAATGCATAATCTGCTAAATCCCGCTTCCACATACACATCAGAAGCCCACAAGCATTACCCTGTAAAAGAAATAAAATTGGAAACTATGATACGAGACTAAATAACATCCAAATAGCCAAATGCTGATATTTAGGGTTTCATCTCAAAAACAAGAAAAATAAAAATACAAACAGTGATTCCACCAAAATCACGAACACAATCTATCTTGACTTTAAAGTGCACACATGTACAGAAACAACCAACAATTTTTCTTCTTTCTTTCATCTAGCGGTGGGCATATCACATAAGAACCAACAACTAACATAATTTCATTGGCCAGAAACAGAAGTGGATTAGAGGCATAGCAAGCAAGGTTAAGTGACTACCAAGTGCAAACATATATGGCAACTCACATTAGTAAGTTAAATGATACCAATCAAACCGCCTAAGAGTTCAAGCCGGATCCAATAACATGCCCAGAAGCAGAAAAACCGACTCCAACTTCCAAAAACCACATTTCTGCCCTGAACTGGCAGGAACCCACTTTAGAAAAACCAAATATAATAACCCAACTGGTGAAAAATACATATATGTGGAGTAATTACTGAATGGTTCTATGATGGCAGACAGGAAAATATCAAAATTATGGACGGAGTAATAAAAACTCTAAAAGGAGACGGGAAGTTTACATTGTCGCTCATATAAGACCAACAAGGAAAGGATTAAAAAAGAAAACTAGAACCACTAAAGCTGTGGCTTCTGCTTTCTTAGCAACCAAGCTTCAATATAATCACCAAGCCACATAAAACAAAAGAAACTAAAAGCAAAAAAGAAAGGTACCTCTTACTTCTCCGGCTTAATTCTCTGAGAACTCTGAGAGGCAAAGAGCTCTCTCTCCAGAAGTCTCCCTCATTACAGCTTTAATTTATATACATATACATATATACCTTGACTTCAAGTCTTGGTTTTTAAGTCAAGAATTTACCGGGAAAATACCCGAGAAAATTCGGCCTCTCTTTACTGTCACGTCGAATCAGGAAGGAGCCCTCATTTTTTCATACACGCGTCGTGGAAAAAAACAATAATGCCAAGCCAATCAAAAAAGAGTTTATTCTTGGGAAACACATGTCTGGTCTTTTTGCAAGGAGGTGGTCGTCATGTTCGATTTTACCGTAGTTTTTTTCATAGATCAGTTACCATAGTCTATAGCCCAATGGAATTGCTTGTTTGTTTAAATTAATGTTGACTTGGATCAAGACTGGATGGTTTTATGGAGAAAAAGGTCCTGATTTGCTCTTGCAAAACAAGAGGGCTGTTCTTTATTCGGGTTCTAGAGCCGGCAAGCAATGGGAATGGACTTGGGCTGTAAATGAACCTAGGGCAATGCACTGACCTGGAGCAAGGTGTCATAGATAAGGCCCAAAATGCCTTTATCAATGTATAAGAACGCTTTGAGAGGGCAGGGCACAAAAGGGCTCCACCAGTCGTTCATTCTTTTCATCTGAAAACGCAGGATACCGTACCATATCGTTTTCTCAGCATTGATTGGTCTCAGGCTGGCCACTTGCACCATTATCTCACTCCCCGTCACTTGGATGGAAACATTGACAGCAGATGGATCAGACACTTGACAGACAGAGTGGCGCTGCCTTTCTCTCTCGGTCTGGGGCCCTCGCTGTTACTGTCTGCTCTACTTCAGTTCATTTTACCGGTGCTCGTTTATTTTCATTTCCGAGCTGGAGTGATGATTACTTACGCCACTCTTATTCTGCAGATTTCCCAGGAAGTTTCGGACCTGTTTTTGATGTAAAGATTGTTTCTTATATATATTTTTTTATTTTTTAAATTTTATTTTTAATGTTAATATATTAAAATAACCTAAAAATATATATAAAAAATTAATTTAAAGATAAAAAAATTTTAAAACACAATTGTATTCAAACGGAGCCTTCATAATCCCGTAGAAAATGCTTCTTTTATGCCTTGAGGCGCATCTCATTTGAGACTTGACTCGGTCGTCCTTTTCAGGGCATGCCATAAGAGGGGAGACCCTCGAATTCATCTTGGATTTTTTTAACAGAACTCGTAAGTGAGCCAGTAAGGCAAGATTGCTCGAGAGCTGTCGAATCATCAATCGAATCCTATAAAGAAATTGGTAACCAAGTCTTCTAAAGCTGGAGATGTGGGCATCAATTTCATGTAAAATCATATTTTTTTGTGCTTATTGAACATACTTACCTACTTTTTCTTGGAATCGATATGACGGGAGACTAAGCATTGGCCCCTTCTTTGTTCCCTTGCCGGTAGAGTGGACCTCGCACCATGACTCGAAGAGGGTATTTGAACTCTTACTATACACCAATCTTGTCCCGCAGATTTCCATGCATTTTGCTAATTACTATAATTCAATCTGTTCTAATACCATCCTATCTCAATATTGAAACATTGAAATTGTTTTGATTATGATATAAACCGGTTAACCAACTCATAATTGAGCGCTGAAAGTACCAACCAACCACCAGGCTGGAAATGACATTCTAACGCAGCCCTGAAGTTTACTAGTCTACTTGACAAGTCAAAGATTGATGCTGGTTGGCTGTCGCTGCTAATTCACAGAAAATCAAGTCTCTACAGTTCCCCGATAATATGATACTTCGGCATCTTTCACTTCCCCAACCAAATAAGACTCTCCATAAGTTACACCGCTATACTGTGGTGTTTCAAGATTTCATATAGAAGTTGAGGATGAATTTTCTCCATTACTAACTTGAAACTTGAAATCATAAACGAAAGGTCCATGCATCATATGGGAATGCCTTAATCTACGAGGATAACTGGATATTGGCGTAAACATTGCAAGAGGATAAAGACAGAGCAAACTACTGCAAGGAAATTCATCCTTCATCAAGTCAGTTTTATGTGGGTCTTTGTATATCATCCACAGCATTCAACTAATACTTCTCCAAACAGGAAAAATTATTTAATTACTGATACAAAATCCACAGAGCATACAGCTGCATATTACATATATGTTGTTGGTAGGAAACCGAAAAAAAAACTGTGAGGCTACAATGGTGACTTACAGTCAGCATCAATGAGTATCCTTCCTGCGATCTAGAGCCCTTTCCCTCATCTCCTCTGGTGATGGAGGTCTTACTATCTTTGATGGGAACACTATGTATGAACGCTTCATGCAAAAGAAAAGATAAGATGATTAAAAGAATTGATCGAAGGTGTGTTTCAGAAAAACAGAGGCTCCAACCTTAGCAAGCACTCAAGGACAGATGACTATGTTCATGAAAGGACCAGGTAACAAGAAAATTAACAGTCTCAGAAAAACCTGCAAGTTTCTAGGGGCGCTGCATCGAGAGAATATTACCACATCGTACAGTTCAATGAAGATGGTGTAAATTTGTCACTGCCCAGAAACGCAACTCTTGCAAACTACAATAAACTGGTGAAGCCAAGGGATCATATCTGTCCATTCACCTAATGTCATTCTTTACAGCTTAGGCATTGGTTACTTTGTTTTTGAGACCAAATCTTTACTAGTTTTGGGTTAAGTAAAGTTCTAATTTAAGGTTTATACCACAAATACAAGTGAATTAATATGCAAAGACACAATCACAATCGTTGCAATTTCCTAGAAAACAGGGCATTTGATACTTTAGTTGAGGACCTTCCACAAAGTTGCCTCTAGGATCTGCTCTCCTTTTTTTCCCTCCCTCTTTATGCACTTCTGTTTCAGGATTCTGCTCAGACAGTGCTTTGGGTATAAGTGTGGAGCATCCAAAGTCTTGTCGAAATTATTACCTCTTATCAACCATATCAACATAAACCTTGATTACCAGCAATTCTCCAACTCATTTCCAACAATTTAACCACTCAAACATACCCATCTCAAGTTGCTGCGGAGGAAACCTGCAACAGAAGTTTTAAATTCCAACCACTAAAAGTTATTCCTTTGCCCTCAAATGTAACCCAATGCAAATACAATTCAACTACAAACCTTTTATCTTCAAGTCTAAACTCAAAAGCCCCCATCTCTACCAAGTCCTAACCCAGCACAACAACACAAGTTCAAATTACTTACAACCTGTTGAACAGCAGCTCATTCAATTTCTTGATATGCTTAATATTAGTAAATTTTTATCTTTTTCAAATTCTCTCAGGCTAACTCAATAACCTCAGGCCTGTGCCCTTTGATGCAAGTTCGGGTAACCAAAGTAACAGCACTCAAGTCCAAGACAAGCAGAAGGGTGACAGCACTCAAGTCCAAGGCAAGCAGAAGGCCATAATAACCGACAGGAATCAAGCTAATTCAAGTAAAGGAATACATTCTATGGAGGCTACAATTCCAGTGGTACACGTTGGCAAGAAAGGGGAAGTTATAACCAATAATTAAAGATCATCTCATACTTCCAAGTGGCAGAAGAAGTTACTATAACTGTCATTATTCTTATCTTAGTTGGTAGTTATCTAGTAATAACAGTAATATGTATTTCTATTTAATTTAGAATGTATGTCTGGGTTGGTTAGATTGTAATGAAGTCCATAGTCTTTGGTGTGATTCCAAAATGAGAGTGATTCTCTTGAGTGGTGTGAGGCTACTTGTTTTCTTTTCCTTGTAATCTTTATTTTCTGCAATAAAATATCAGCTTTCTTTCCCTTTATCAATTCTTTCTTCGGCTACCTTCTCTACTGGAACCAAAATTAGTGAATTTGGTTCTTCTTGATATTGTTAGGTATTACCCTTGTTGTTATTTCCCCTTAGTATTTCACATCCTCTGCATCTCTCTTGCTAGAACCCAGAGAGCTACTCCAACAGTGATTCATATTAATAATGGATGATGGCGTATTTTGATCCTCAAGTCTTCTCATTCGACAACAAAGTAAGGACATGACATCTCGTCTTGCATGTGAGTATGCGTGAGGCTTTTGGGATCGACAGATGTTGGTAGTTCGTGGCAAGAAAGTTGGAGCTTGTAA
>Ga0325403_1007814_pt1 | contig 10227 bp, 8 predicted proteins | sample PopdelMetagenome_19_FD_205665 | JGI IMG/M metagenome (GOLD analysis project Ga0325403, IMG submission 205665) | Populus deltoides microbial communities from Bellville, Georgia, United States - Xylem-PdKOR-R4 | ecosystem: Host-associated > Plants > Phyllosphere > Stem > Wood/Secondary xylem...
ATAGAGATTAAAAAAAAAAATAGCAAAAAAATATATATATATATATATATATATATATATATATATATATATATATATATATATATATATATATATATATATGATTTTAAAAATCAAATGTTGCCACCAAGGAGGTAGAATAACAATTTATTATAAGCAAAGATTTTGGAAGGAGGAATACTATCGGCTACTTTCAATAAAAGTTTAAGGTTTTATAAATATTAACATGATCCAAAAACCACATCGGAACACCACTATTTCACACCACTATTTCCTAATGCTAACCTTTAGGTAATATTAATGATTTTTTAGATAAGCTATTTTCTCATGCTTTAATGTTCTTGATTGGTTTAATTTGGTTCGGGCTGAATTTTATTACAATCAATACCAAACCGAACCTAATTTAAAACAAATTAACAAAATTATCCAATGAATTCGTGAAACTATTTGATTCGATTACTTTTTAGTCAATTTGTATAAATATTCCAAATAATCCGATTCATTTGCTTCCCTGTCCATTCAAGAATGCCAACTTTGCGAATGACATGCTGTTTCCTCTCATCCACATAAACAACCCACGTTTCTCCTGTCATTGGGTTGGAGTTGGGCCCAAAGGCAATCAAGAGTACAGCGACTTTAAGTATAACCTTTTTTTCTCGTTCACATTGACGCATCATCACCCAAAATTTTGCTATAAAAGGGGAGTAGAGCCGATCCTGGTTCCTCAAGTGGTAGTTGAGCAAAACATAGTCGCTAAGCAAAGGGTTCTAATATTTTAGCTTTCACAACATGGGTGAGCCCTTAATTAGACACATGCCCATGCTAGCATTTTCATCGGTTCCAATAACATGACATTTTGTTGCAGTCTTATGAATTGAATTGCATACAATTAAAGATTAATTTGGCAACATTACTATTGGTTAATATATATTAATTGCTCTTGTTGTGATCCTTGTTAAAATTTTAGGGAATGGAAGTTCTTGTGAACCAGAGCATCAGGGAGACTTCACCACAATCCTTAGCATTGATGGTGGAGGAGTGCGAGGCATCATTCCTAGTGAAGTCCTGAGTGTTCTTGAATCAAAGCTCCAGGTTAATTTGTTCTCTCAACATGCTTGCTGATATTTTCCTTCATTAAACTTTTACACACTAGAGCTATTTATATATTCATCCTCGTTTCAATTTTTCTTGTATATATAGAGATTGGATGGCAACAAGGACGCAAGAATTGCAGATTATTTTGACTTCATTGCCGGGACAAGCACAGGAGGCCTTATGACAGCTATGCTTACTGCTCCAAATGTTGAAAAACGACCTTTGTTTGCTGCGAAAGATATTGCTGAGTTTTATCAAGACAAGAGTCCAATTATCTTTCCTAATGAAGAAGGAAAATCCCTTCTCAAAGCACATGAAACAAACCAACTTCTGTTTACCGAAGGGGATTTCAGAATCTCGGATCCTGATGGAGCAAGGAAGCAATTTTTGACAACGTAGGTAAAACAAGTTCAACGGATTGAACTTGTTTGATAATTTAAACCATATTCTTAGAACAAAACTCTTCCTTTTCAGCTGAATTAATAACGACATTTGCATAAATTAATATCACTGACAGGATCTGTCTTTTAAACAGGTACACCAGAGTCATTAATACTCCAGCAAATATTTTGCGGTTTATTATTAATTTGATCACCAGGTTCTTTCCTTGGTTGAAGGGTTATGTGGATCCTCTTAATAAGAGTTTTCTACAACCAAAATATGACGGTAAGAATCTGCAAGATACGATAAAGGGACTTTTGGGAGAGAAACTAGCTATCAGTGAGACTCTAACGAGTGTGATAATCCCCGCCTTCGATATCAAGCATTTTGGGCCTACCATCTTTTCCACATTGAAGGTTATTATTCTTCCACTTGCATATTTTCTAATATTTTCCTACACACACACACACACACACATATATATTCCAACATTAATTAATTTTGCTTGATGCTGTAACATATCGATCTCATCTTGATATTCACTTGTATTGTAGGCCAAGCGTGACAGGTCAATGGATGCTCCGCTAGCAGACGTTTGTAGGGCCACCTCTGCAGCTCCGTATTACTTTCCCCCTTATTATTTCAAAACCAGCAAGCCCTTCAACCTAGTTGATGGCGGTGTTGCAGCCAATAATCCTGTAAGTTACTGTTTATTGTGATATAACAGCATTTACACTAGGAAAATGATAAGTCAGCACCGCAAGAAAAAAGAATACACTATCATTTGTAGAAATTATACTGCTATCTGGCAATCAAGTCACACCTTTTTGTAGTTCTATATTGCATTTATAGCCTTTGTTTTTTTTAATTCCTTATCTCACTTGTCATAATCTTATCAGTCTTTCCTAGCTGTGTGTGAGGCGATGAAAGAACAAAAGACAGATTTTCACAAAATTGTTATTCTCTCCCTTGGAACTGGAGCACCAGATGCAAGTGGCAGGCTAGAGGTTGGAGACGGCGAATGGGGAATTGCTGATTGGCTTTGGCAGGATGACAATTCCAACCCGTTGCTGGATATCTTGATGTCTGCAGCGGATGAAATGACTGAGAAGTACATGTCTAACGTCTTCCAACACGGTGGATTAGAACACAACTATACTCGGCTCCAGGTAAACCCGCTTAAAATATAAAGATTTTGAATTTTCGGCAACGAGTTAGTTATTTATTTGGCCGTGGTAAAATTAACGAATCTAGCATTTCATTGTTAATGATGCGTTGCCATTTCATGCTAAAATTAGGTTGAGCTAAAACCCAGCGAAGCCATTATGGACAACTCAAGCAAACCAAATCTGGAGAATCTCAAGAAGATCGGTCAGCATTTAGCAGAGCAAAATGATGCCAAACTTGAAGCGTAAGAACTAGACGTTTTATGAATTATCTAATTCTGTTTTCCTAGGTTGTTCAATGAGCACGGCAGCAAGCTAACTTCTTGTTGGTCTTAATTATTGCAACCTCGCTATGATGTTGTGCAGTCTTGCAAGGCGATTGGTCGACATACGGAGAGCTCGCGTAGCCCACATGTCTGCTTGATAATACATCAAGTAGAACGTTGCTGATGTCCAAGGCAACATTGTCCAAGATATCGTAACCTGCCCATAAGATCAGTACTGTTTTCAAATTTAAAATAAACAAGGCCTGTAATTTTAGTGCTGGTGTCACTATTAGCGCTAGTTCAAGTCAGGCTTCATTGTGTGTTGTGTTTGAGTTTTTAATTATGTACCTTTGCCATAAATAATGAGGAAACAATGTACTCTTCTTAAGTTTCTTCCATCCTGAAGCAAAAGAAGGTCTTCTTTATGTATCTTATGTGTAAGCAATTTGTTGTATTAATAAGGAAACACAATTATCTGTTGAGAGTTGAGGTTGGATAATGGCTTGATGAATGTCTCTTTTATTCTTAATGAGTGGTCTTTGTTTCCACCTTACTCAATCGATCTTTTTATTCTTAATTCACCAAAATTTATTTTTCAAAAACAGTAAATGTTCCTCAACAATTATATAATGCCATCATATATATATATATATATAGACACACCTTTTTTTGTTTATCAATTATCTTGCTTACATATTATCAATCCCTTAGCGCCTAAAATATTTGAAATAGATGCTTTTGAGTTACTGTGCATAAATATTCTTAAACAAGTAGAAAATAATAAAGAACAAATTCTTCAATTTACATCTGCATATTAAAATGATTGTCAAAAGAATTATTCTACTATCCAAAAAGAAATTATTTTCATTGTGTTATGCATTACAAAATTTCAAAGTTATTTATTAAATAAAAATTCCTTTACAGAAAGATGTTCAAAATATTATTTCAATAAATTCAATTAAACCTTGAAAAATTCTATTTGAGTCCTTAAACATTCAATTTTGAATTTCTCTCCTCAAATTGAGTTTTCTTTGCCAATAAGGCCTTCATTATTCAAAAATACACTGTCAGATTTTTTCAATCTTGTATATTTAATCTTCCTCAACTACTCTATGACAACTTCTTGGGTATTCTGGTATACCCTTCTCACTAATATATATTTTTTATTTTCTTTCAACATTTTTTTATTTTTTTTGTATTTTATCTTTTTTTCTTTTTTTTTGATTTTTTGTTTATTTGGGACCTCAAAATGAGTAACAACAGATGCCCTCTCTTTACAATACTTACGGAGCAATGACTTGTTAAGTACTTTGTGTAGTAAGTTTGTAAAGACAAATGAATTGTTCTTCAAAACTAATCTTCTCAAAGCTTTGAGTTCGGTTGACCTGAAACTTTATCTTCATAACTCTTCTTTAATCCAGAACTATGACCCAACTGTTTACAGCTCGGTTAACTTGAAATCTTAATCTAGTTGTTGTCACCCATTTCTAGGTCCCTGTACAAAAAGGAGATAATACAAAAAGGAGAAGAGGATGTCGGAGCGCCCATAAAATGGCCAAAAAAATTGGTTGAGGAAGTTCAAAATACAAACATTAAAATTTGACATTATATTTTTTATTGATGAAAGCCCTGTTAATAAAAAAATTTAATTTGAGGAAGAAAATTGGGTTTGATTGCAAGAAAGATTTATTTTAAAGTCAATTTAGGCTTTGAAATAAATCAAAGTTTGGGGGTCAAATTACAATTTTTAAGAGTTAATTTGGTCAAATCAAGGACTTAATTACATAAGTATTGAAGTTTGATGGCCAATTAGGGACTCTATTGAAGAAATCCAAAATCAAGAACTAAATTGAAAAGGCGCATAAATATAAGGGCTGGAATTGGCCGAATCAGAGGCTAAATTTAAGAAATGAGAAGTTTGATAATTAATTAAGGGTCAAAATGCACAAATTCAAAATCAAGTATCAAAGTGAAAAAGGTGACCAAAATCAGGTCTGACACTTGAATTTGGTAGGGATGCAATTGAATTGATTCTTAAAATCAAAATTGTAATTGAGGACTTGATTGAATAAATAAAAAATTAAGGACTAATTTGGGAATTGACAAGTTTTGGTGCCCTTTTCTTTTAAATAAAATTGCGTGTTTTGTTCAAAACGACGCCGTTTCATTTACTATTCATAACAACAAGAGAGAAGCCTAAAACGGTGTCGTTTTGAATGGCACTATGCACCTTCTTCTTCCTTGATGCTCAAAGGCATGGGAAGAAGGTTGTTCTTCCCCTCATTTGCAGCCTCTCCCCCCCCTCTCTCCTACTTGCCCAAAAACCCTGACACAACTCACACTCTCTCATGCCTACCATCATGATGAAAGAAACCAGGAGAGCTATGCTTTATGAGTGGCTCTAGGGTAGTTACATAGAGGCCGCCCCATCCATCTTACCTTGTCCCATGACTTGACAAGGATAGGGTGGTAGCCCTCTCCCCCCCCAGTTCCCCCTTATAAATACTAGGGGAAAGAGAGAATGGGAGGAGAGAATCTGGAAGAGAACTAAGAGGAGATTGGATGGAAAAAAAACAGAGAGAAGGAATGAGAGAAACATAAGCGAAAAAAAAGAAAAAAAATCCACACATAGGATTTTGGTTCTAGTTAAAGGAGGTCTTCAGAAGGGATCTCAGGTTAGGCCAATAATACATGGACTTTGGTTCTGGTTAAAGAAGATCGCCAGAAGGGATCTTCGGTTAGCCCAACCATACATAGATTTTGATTCTGGTTAAAGGAGGTTGCCAGGTGGGATCTTTGGTTAGCCTAACCACACATAGACTTTGGTTCTGGTTAAAGGAGGTTGCTAGATGCGATCATAGGTTAACCCAACCACACACATAATTTAACTTTGGTTAAAGGTAATAGCCAGAAGGGATTTTAGGTTGACCGAGTTACACCTAAAATTATGGTTCTGGTTAAAGGAAGTCACTGGATAGGATCTTAGGTTAACTCAACCACAAAGATTTTAGCTTTGATTAAAGGGAATCACCAGATAAGATTTCAAGTTAACCAAGCTACACATAATATTTTGGTTCTGATTAAAGGGGATCGCCAAATGAGATCTAAAGTTAACCCAACCACACACAAACTATGATTCTGGTTAAAGGGGGTCGCCAAATGGGATCTTATGTTAACCCAACCACACACAGAATTTAGATTTGGTTAAAAGGAATTGTCAGATGGGATTTCAGGTTGATCGAGCTACACATTGAAAAACTTTGGTTTTGGTTAAAAGAGGTCGCCAGAGGGATCTCAGGTTAGCCCAATCACACATTTACTATTAGTTTTGGTCAAAGGAGGTCGCCAGATAGGATTTCAGGTTTTAACCCAACCACACACAGAATTCCAGCTTTGGCTAAAGGGAGTCGCCATATGGGATTTCAAGTTGATCGAGCTACATAGAGACAGACTTTGGTTCTGGTTAAAGAGGATCTTGCCAGATGGATCTCGGGTTAACCCAATCACAAACATAATTTTTTTGGTTCTGGTAAAAGAGGATCGCCAAATGGGATCTCAGGTTGACCGAGCCACCAATATTATCTTAATATTGGAAGAAAAATGAAAAAAAAAAACTATCATTAGGAAATTCTCAAAAAAAAAGAAAAAAAAAGAAGAAAGTTCAACCCTGCCATTAGGAAGAACAGTTTTAGGTTCTGGTTAAAGGAAATCATCAAATGGAATTTCAGGTTAACCCAATCAAAGACATAATTTAGAGGATCACTAGATTAGGATCTTAGAATGACCAAGTTGTATATGGTTTTGATCATTGGCTTCTGGTAGAAGGGGATTGTTGTAAAGACAAAGTTTCAGATCAACCAAGTTTTGAGAAGATCATAATTGAAAGTTTTGTTTTGTTTATCTTTCCAAAACTTACTATGCAAAGTCTTTGCTCTGTAAGTATTGTAAAGAGGGGTCATCTGTTGTTACCTATTTTTGGGTCCCTACACAAAAAAGGAGAAAATACATAAAATATATTCAGAAAAAACCAAAAAATAATAGCAGTGAAAAGAAGATGCTGAAGCGCTCGGAGAATGATCAAAAATTAGTTGATGAGGTTTAAAAATACAAAGATTGAAATTTGACAATATATTGTTATATGATGAGAGCCCTGTTGACAAAGAAAATTCAATTTCAAAAAGAAAAGTCCAAAATCAAATATTTATATACACAATTAAATTTTATTGAAGGTTTAATTGAACTTATGGAGGGTTTAATTGCAAGAAAAATTGATTTTAAGTCAATTTAGGCTTCAATTAAAAGAAATTAAAGTTCTGAGGTCAAATTACAATTTTTAAGAGTTCATTTAGTCAAATCAAGGGCTTAATTGCATAAATATTGAAGTTTGATGGCCAATTAGGGACTTGATTAAAGAAATCTAAAACCAAGGATCAAACTGAAAAAGACGTGCAAATAGAGGGACTGAAATTGATTGAATCATGGACTAAATTAAAGAAATTAAAAGTATGTTGATCAATTGAGGGACAAAATACACAAATTCAAAACCAAGGATAAAAGTAAAAAAGGTAGCCAACATTAGGGCAACATTTGGTAGGGATGCAATTGAATTATTTTTAAAAATCAAAATTGCAATTGAGGACTTAATTGAACAAATAAAAAAATTAACTGATTTGAAAAATTAAGTTTTTGGTGCCATTTTCTTTTAAATGAAATGATGCGATTTAGTGAAAACGATGCCATTTCATGTACTATTCATAAAAAAAAGAAGTGGCCCTAAACGGTGTCGTTTTAAATGGCACTGTGGGTCTCCTTTTCCTTTGGGCACGCACAGGAAGGGGAAGATGAAGATTTTCTCCCTTGCATTTTCCCTCCCCCTCTCTCTCGCAAAACCAAAAAAACCTGACAAGACCCACACCCCACCTCATGCCTTGCCATTGAGGCGAAAATGTAGATGGGACAAGCCCTATGGGCAGCTGCCTAATGGCCGCCCAACCACACTACAACCCCTATGCCATGATTGGACAGGGTTATAGCCCTCTCTCTCCTTTTTTTCCCTATAAATACCAACACAGAGAGAGAGAGAGAGAAGCAAGGGTAAAAAAAATTTGAGGAGGAGATGACAGAGAGTGAAAGGAAGGGAAAAAAACAGAGAAACTAAAGAAAAAGGAAGGAAGAAACAAAGAGTAATAGAGGGAGAAACAAAAGAGGTAAAAACAAAAGAAGAAGAAGAAGAAAATGTAACAGAGAATGGGAGAAAAGAAAGGAAAATAGTGAGAAAGGAAAGATGAAGAAAAAATAGATAAGGAGAAGGAAAAATAGAGAATTGTGCCATTGCACAGGGAAGAAGAAGAAAAATATCAGCAACCACCATCTATCTCCACACAGCACCATCATGAGCCGCCATCAACAACAGTAGCGACGTGGCCCTCACCGCCAGGTTAGCTCCTTCTTCTTCTTCTTCTTCTTCTTCTTCTTCTTCTTCATCGCCAGATTTGCATTGCATGTAAATAGTGGAAAGCTACTACAATATTTACTAGGTCAGACAGCACCGACCCAGACCAAAATGATTGGGCTTGATTCGACCTAGTCCAAAAAAGAAAAGAAAAAAATATTATGAGTCATACCGGCCCAACAACTTTGGGCTGGCCTCGGCCCAACCCCAACACCTTTAGGGCAAACTCGGCATAATTCCTTCTTGGGCGATTTTAATCGAGCCAAGATGGACTCGTCCCAATATAATTGGGCCAAGCCCATCCCAATATATTAATATTATATAATACAAAATTATATATTAATAAATAAACAAAAAAAATTCCGAACTTTTTTCAAAAAATTCATTTAAAAAATTTGTGATTTTTTCACGTATGTTTCCACCAATTTTTCTTAATATTGATTTGTATTTCTATACTGTAAAGGTACAAATAATCTGATATTAAAATACACAATTTTCTACGTAACAAAAAAAATATAAAACAATATAAAAGGGTTTTTATCTTCATGCAAATGGCCAAGTCTCTCAAAGCTTATAAGAAAATTACATATCATAATTTTATACAATAAAAATTCAAAAAATATATTAGCATGCATTTTGACTTTAATAACCAGTTTATTAAAATCATGAAAACTAGGCCAATATTTTTAAAAATACCAAAAAATATATTTTTTTTTTTAATATCCGAGATTACTAACTTATAGATAAGATGTATTCCTAATATAGAATTTTTTTTACGTTAGAACAGTTAAGTTTTACCTGATAAGATAAGAGTCTTCTAATCGAAGAGGACTTTTCTTGGACTATAAAAAACCAACAATTAGAAAACAACAAGACCTTAGCATACATCAAACAATTAAACAATGCAGCTTACCTTAGGTAAGGTGTATTTAGGGTGCTAATATCTTTTTTTTATGCAACGAGTCCCCGTACCCGATCTCTGAGACTAGTTAGGGTTTCTAGTAACCAAAAACTAGGTGACGACTTCTATTTTCCTTTTCTAGTAATAGAACGCAAGAATTTCTTGTCAACCTCATTTTCCTGATACCCGAAACAAGACAAAGGTGGAAGATCGCCGCAACGCCGTACATGTTCAATAATTTTCAATTTTTTTTAAACTGATTTTAAAAAATCAGAAAGAAAATGATGGCGAAATTTTAACCCCTAAAGAAAACAAGCCTCTAAAATCTTCAAAAAAATGGTAGCCTGATACAACAATTAAATCAAAATGTATACCCATTGATATAAAACTGTGCTTTAGAAAAAAATGTTATACACAATATAGTTTGAATTTTTTTTTTTAAAGAGTTATAGTTTTATTTTTTAGAAATATTTGGATTTTTATCTAATAATTTATGAAGTATTTTTTTCATTTTTATACATAGATTTTAAATTTAAACTCTATTTATGGAAAATTAGATAAAAATATAGTTTGATTTTAAAATTTATTTGTTTTAAAACTGATTTTAAAAAATCAGGCAGAATGATGATGGTTTTAAATATTTTGTGACAAAGATAGGCGGAACAAAATCTTGTTGGAGCGAGCTGTAAACCATATCAGAATGAATGGAGGGATTACAAAAATCTTGAAATACCTTATTTAGACCCATAATTCTATAACAGGATTATTCACTTACCTTATCAAGAACCATAATTGTAGATACCTTGATCCTGGCCCAAAATCATATTACTCCATAGTTAGAGTTAGATTTATTTTCTAAAAAGCTACTCCATAGTTTTCTCTCATGTAAACAACAATTCAAAGATGCCAAAGCCCTCTATATCAAGACCATGGTTTCTCTGTTTTTGTTCAGTCAGTGAAGAACAC
>Ga0325403_1007820_pt1 | contig 10223 bp, 5 predicted proteins | sample PopdelMetagenome_19_FD_205665 | JGI IMG/M metagenome (GOLD analysis project Ga0325403, IMG submission 205665) | Populus deltoides microbial communities from Bellville, Georgia, United States - Xylem-PdKOR-R4 | ecosystem: Host-associated > Plants > Phyllosphere > Stem > Wood/Secondary xylem...
TATCTCATTGTTTAACATGAAATCCTTATAGAATAGGTAAGCCAATAGCTTCCAAACATATTTCCAAAAGTATTAAAGAATCCTTGTAGTGACTAGAATCCATAATACATAAGGAAACAATGTTTCTGTAATTTTCGCATATTCCTGACAAATTTCAGTTATAACTTCAAACTCGTCGTTTTGTCTCGTTCGGACGAATTAGCAGGCCTACCATATATCTCCAGAATTGCATGAATGTCTACTTTCCAAACCAATTGAAATATAAGCGAGATTCCTTCTATAGCTCTAGATATAGTCTAAACATTAGACGAAGGTCTATATAGATAGGTTTGACAAGATTTTTCCACTAATTTCGACCCTCTGAAATAATCCCTTCTCGAACTTTAATTAACCTGAAATTTTAACCTAATGTAGAACATCATGTCTAGAGACTCTTGTAAAAATCCAGCCATATCCAACTGTAACACCTCGTACTTTAAGTGTAACGCCACACACTTTCTCGTGCATTTTTACTTAATTTCAATGATTGAGTATGAAAAAATTCAAGTAATTACACAAACACACATAATTTATTATAACTCTTGTTAAAATTTTCATCCACATTAGCTATTTAAAAGTTTTTTTTAAAAAAATACAAATATTTTTTCTATATAATACCGAGTAACTTAGTGACCCTAAAAAATGAATGTCCTTAAAGGAATTTACATGTAACATACACAAAATCACAAATTAAATCATATTAAACATTTGTATCATCCCAATTACTAACGTTTAATAATTATGTGATCAAAACCAATTTCATAAATTGTTTTCTTTAAAAACGTTGATCTTATATCAATTTTGAACATTTTACATTTTTCATTATTCCCCAATAAATTTTCTTCCCATCATTTTATTCATCACCTTATCATCTTGCATCATAATAAATATTTCTTTCATAATCTAGTTTAATTCGTCACTATATGATTTATTTCTTACAACTTTAAAATTGATTGGTCTCATTCAAACACTTTTATACATTCCTTTTCACATCGAAGTTATTCTACAACTCTTTCCACTTCATGAATATATTCAATTTATATTAATATTATTATCTCACAACTCATGAATTTTACCCCTAATTTATTTCCTCAACACAGATAAATCATATGATCTCTTAACCATCTTTAATACATATCGTAACTCATTGCTAAGCATATCTGATTCACATTGTTATTTAATTTACAATATATTTAATTCATGTCGTATTTTTACTTACCTAATATTTTTTTCACCTTTAATACATCGTACTTCAATCTATATGACACTCTTGTTATATTGAGAAATTTTCTTGATTCAGTATTCATTCCACTTATTTCACATCCATTCCTATTATTTATAATTTATAACATAACCTTCCATTACTTTTAAAGTTGCAAGACATACTCAAATCATCTTTCTTTTTCATTAAACTTTATCAGTAAGGCTAATTAAATACCTAATTATTAACCTGTCAACACAATCAAACTCTTATACACCTTACTCCATTACATATTATTACAGTTAACAATTACATGATCTACTATCCGGCATGATATTGCTAGGTACCTGAAAATTTATTTAATACTAAATACAATAAGCTTCATACATAATGAATATTTCCTATTATCTCTTCTACATATTTACCACATAAATTACTAAACAATTAATTTCTTATTTTTACACTTAACTTTACAAATGAATACAATTAACATAATTTAAGAATATACCAATATCTTCTCTAACCCAAACCGAGCATTTGTTTTATTACTAAATTAACTGATTTCTCTAATTGCTCATTTATCAGGATGCTAGTCCCATCAATGAGGGTAACTAGTTTTACCAATTACCCATTAACTAGGACACTAGTTCCATTAATCAGCGATTAACTAGGACACTAGTTCCATTAATCAGGGTAACTAGTTCCACACATATTGATATGAAAATAAAAACATTCCACATTTAATGTACTTGCCATTACTTGGCATAATGAATTGGTTGAATAAAGTATCAAGATATTAATCATCTTTCTCACAACAATATCTATTCACTTACTAGCTATTTTACACGTAAGTTATATATATATAGATATATATATATATATATATATATATATATATATATATATATAATTAATTTTCACTATGGCGGTCTAATAAGAATTACATGCGATTTCCACCGTTCAATTAATAATAAATCATACATCAAATCTTATCAATAGTTTCAATAATAATTCTTGCACAACAATTCCATCATTGTGGTCAGAGTAGTACATACACAGGTTTTTTTAAATGGGCCTTTTGATTTTTTTTTATTTTTTTCTATTAGATTATTCCAATCTCATGATTTGGTCCATGGGTTTGGAGAAATAACCTGGGTTGGCTCAACCCTGATTACTGGAGTTATAAATTTTTTAGGTCTTTTTTTATCCAATTTCAAAATATGTATATGACACTTGAGCATCATAATTTATACAGAAAAATAAAAAATCAAGCCGTGGCCTATGACTATATATACTTTAATGATTTTAGTCCCAAAAAAAGGAGAAAATTATAATTAACGGGAAGTCTGTACCGACAAGAAGTTCAATCATGAGGCTAATTAGAGCTTAGACAATTAGCATAGGCTGTAAAAGAAGAACTAATTCCGCTGTTATTTTGAATTATTATATTTGGTAAAAGAAAATAAATTTAAGACAACATTCATCATTTACAAGTTGTTTGATTACTCATTGCCAAAAGATTTGCTTTACTTTCCCTAGCCCTTTTTCAAATGACATTAATTCCCAACTATTTAAATGAAAAGTTCCATTAAGAAATTTATGTTTTTAAGAGCTTTCCAAGGTATTTAAAATGAAATTTCTTCAATCTTAATGAATATCCCTTTGATTATCTCAACCAAAAGCTTGCTTTAAAGCCTAAAGACTAACTGTCAATGTCTCCTTTTGAGGTTGAAGGAGGATGGGAAAAGATTCTAAATATGACCCATGTTTATGTTTTATTTTGGGTGTTTGAGAATGTGTTTGTGATTATTTTTCAAAATATTTGTTGTTTAGAAATACATTAAAATAATATATATATATATATATATATATATATATATATTATTTTTTAAAATTTATTTTTAATATCAGCACATCAAAACAATCCAAAAACATACAAAAATTAATTTTAAACAAAAAAATTGAATTTTCACAAACTTTTATTTAAAACACACTCTCAGACAAGATCTAAGCTCAATTGAAGTTAATCATGTGGTGATAGTCTAAACCAAAACTCGTTTGTTTTTGTATTTGAAAAAGGTTTTTAAAAAAGGAATTAAAATTTTTTTTGTTAAAAATTAATTGTTTTTGGTGTTTTTAGATCATTTTGATATAATAATATTAAAAATTAATTAAAAAATAAAAAAAATATTATTTTACTATATTTTTAAATAAAAAATATTTTCAAATAATTCAGGCTAAATTAGAGGCGCAGCTCATCTAATTTAAATTATGAAATGACAGGCCCAGTTTTGGCAAACTTTCTCAAAACAGTAACATGTTTCTGATGTGTTTTTCGGTGAACTAGGTTAAACCTTCCGTTAGACTCAACGGATCAATAGCAATAATGGATGATTTTACAACTCCGGCAACCAATTCCAAATTTGCTTTCGCATTTATGACTAATATAAGACATTCACTCAAGATCATCGGTGAGATGCCTAATCAAATGGGCCAAAGGGAATAGACACTCACATAAGAAAATGAAGGGTCTAATCAGTTTTCCTTCTTTAGTTTGGTCCTAAAAATCAAAGATTTGTAAAGCCAGTTGGCACACGTGTGGTCTTAATCATGTTTCGCACCCACACCACTTCTCAAAGCCATCATTCACTCCATCTTAGCCTCCACGAATTCACATTCCCATCTTTCTGTAATCCCTCTTTTAATTATTTAAAATCTCTCTCTCTCTCTCTCTATATATATATATATATATATATGTATGTATGTATGTATGTATGTATGTGTTCAAGATCAATCTATATACTTATTTATAAACATGGTTCCGTTTGGTTTAGAAAAGCCTGTGGTGGGCCACCCCGCTGGTGCAATGCATGAGAGGCCCGGCCCACCATTCCACTTTCAAGCCCATAGGAAGAGAAAAGGCAGCACAGTGAAATTAGCTTCTCACATGCGGGGAACATTGCTGTGTCACCCACAAATGAGATTTAAAGCTAGACCCTATGAAAATGAGCATGAGATTCGTCGAACTATGTGATGTGAAAATCACATTTTCAAGGTGACATCAATAGTTAGGCGCCCACGTGGGTGACTCAATAATCGCTCCAATATTTTTTTATTTATTTTTTTATAAAGATGAAAGAAGAGGAAGCATAACAGAACATAGAGAAAGGAAGCACCCCTTCTATCTATTTATAGACACTCTTGATTACTCAATTGCTTCCGCAACAATAGCACCAGTAAGCTACAGCAATGGCTTCCGAGAAAGTCGAGACTGTTATTGCTGGAAACTACGTGGAAATGGAGAGAGAAGAAGGGGATTCCAAGTCTACTAAGAGCAAATTCTCAAAGTTCTTTTGGCATGGTGGTTCAGTATGTGATGCTTGGTTCAGCTGTGCTTCGAATCAGGCAATATATTCAAGAATGCTCTCTGGTTTCATTGTCATCATGCAAGATATATATAAATAAACCCATCAATATACATATGCTGATATGTCTTTTAATGGATTGTAGGTTGCACAAGTGCTTCTCACATTGCCTTACTCGTTTTCACAACTTGGCTTGTTATCTGGAATTCTGTTTCAACTGTTTTATGGCTTGCTGGGAAGCTGGACTGCTTACCTTATAAGTGTTCTTTATGTTGAGTATAGAACTAGAAAAGAGAGGGAAAAAGTTGATTTCAGGAATCATGTAATTCAGGTAATATATTTTATACCCTATATATGATTAATTACAAATTAGTATCTTAATTAGCCTTGGAAAGATGCTAGCTGAAAAGTCTTGTTGGAGAACCTTTAAGTATTCGCGTATTCGTCTTCGTCTTCGTCTTCGTCTTCTTCTTCTTCTTCTTCTTCTTTAACTTAATTGTATTGTTTGCAGTGGTTTGAAGTTCTTGATGGGCTGCTGGGAAAACACTGGAGGAATGTCGGCCTCTTTTTCAACTGCACTTTTCTTTTATTTGGGTCTGTCATTCAGTTAATTGCCTGTGCGAGGTATCATTACATATTCATCAGTCATGATGTTAACCTTTTAGTTTCTCCTTTCCTATTTGGTTGAAGTGATTTCGTCATAACTAACCTTCACTAGTACTGCTCTAATTTCTTCGCTAATTCGCAGCAATATCTACTACATAAACGACAGCCTAGACAAGAGAACATGGACCTACATCTTTGGTGCATGCTGCGCGACAACTGTCTTTATTCCTTCATTCCACAACTATAGAATTTGGTCATTCCTAGGCCTTATGATGACTTCTTATACGGCATGGTATCTGACAATTGCTTCCCTAATCCATGGACAGGTAGATGCATGTTTTATCTTAGATAAGTGGTATAAAATTCAGCTGAAAAGTCCATTTTGGCGTAATATCCTTTCCATAATCCATTTAACATTGACTTCTCTCCCTTTTTTGAAGATTGAAGGAGTGAAACACTCAGGTCCAACCACAATGGTTCTGTACTTTACTGGGGCTACCAACATTCTTTATACCTTTGGTGGGCATGCTGTCACAGTGTGAGTGATGATCAATATATATATATGTGTGTGTGTGTGTGTGTGTGTGTGTGTGTGTGTGTGTGTGTGTATCCATGCATACCCATAATTAAAGGAAAGATTTTTCCTGTAAGAGCTGGTAAACAACTTTCTGATTACTTACTCTCCATTTGGTTTCCTGTAATTATAACCATAACACCATCATTTTGGAATGTAAGTTGACCATCTAGATCACTTTTATACATAATACATGCTCCATATGTCTGCGCGCACGCTTGTGTGTGCATGGCATATGCACAATTGTATCAAAAAATTAAATTTGGACTGTTAATGTAGGGAAATTATGCATGCAATGTGGAAGCCACAAAAGTTCAAGCTAATATACTTGATAGCAACACTTTATGTGTTAACCTTGACGCTGCCATCAGCTTCTGCTGTTTACTGGGCATTTGGGGACTTGCTGCTTACTCATTCTAATGCTCTCTCCTTGCTACCAAGGAATGGATATAGAGATACTGCTGTCGTACTCATGCTCATTCATCAGGTTAATTAATTGCCACTTAATTCCACGGACCTAAAAAGTCTTTTTTTTTTATATAAAAAAATAAAGTTACCATATATTCAATTCCTTCAAGGTTTTGATTTTATTTTTTTGGCAGTTCATAACATTTGGGTTTGCATGCACCCCACTGTACTTTGTCTGGGAGAAATTCATCGGGATTCATTACACAAAGAGCGTGTTCAAGAGAGCTCTGGCTAGACTTCCTGTGGTGATACCAATTTGGTTCCTGGCTATCATCTTCCCTTTCTTTGGACCTATCAACTCTACTGTTGGCTCTCTTCTAGTCAGCTTCACTGTTTACATAATTCCCTCATTAGCACACATGGTCACTTTCTCTTCTGCTTCGGCTCGAGAGGTTAGACATCTTAAAAATCTCTCAATTCATTCACATTACGCAGTGCATTTTTATTCTCATTAGATAAAACAAGTTGCTGATAATTTTTTTGTTTGGTTTTTCCACAGAATGCTGTGGAGAGACCACCGCCATTTCTTGGAGGGTGGGTGGGCTCGTATTGCGTGAACTTTTTTGTGGTGGTATGGGTTTTTGTTGTGGGATTTGGATTTGGAGGATGGGCAAGCATGCTCAACTTTATACGTCAGATTGATTCATTTGGTCTATTCACCAAGTGCTACCAGTGTCCTCCTCACAAGGCTTGATTATTAGATTCCCCTACTTTCAGAAAAGAAAGTTGACGAAATATTAAGATACTTACGCAAGTGTGTAAAGAGAGATTGGCATTTGTAACCTTTCCCCTCCTTTCTTTGTAAGGGCTATATATATGGTTGTTGGTTCTTGAAAAGGTGTGATGGCAATCATGGCCACCCCCCTTATACAGATGTAACTTGTGTGTTATGAATCTTTGCCTTTTTTATGAATGCAAACTCCCTTGGTTTTTGTCGGATACACACTATCTCTATTTCTATACATGTTTGTTAGTTATCATTTGAAGATTAGTTAAATCTGAGTGCATTATTACAAGAAGCAGAACTAATTTAGGTTTGAGAATATTGCTGGTGAGATTTTACATGTTCTAAGTTAAAACTTAATGTTACTGATTCCCTCCTAAGGTCAAGTTAACATATCACTACATATCTGGCATATGATAACTACTAGAAAAATGACAAATTGAACTAGAATGACCAACATAAAATATTCCGTTACTAATGACCGATGAAATAGTGACGGGTAATTTTCATCGTGAAATTAATTATGGACAGATTTGCCAACCAATAAATATTAAGATACTTTTAAATAACTCCTAAACCGTAAAGGTTACTTATGTCTTCAAAAACTACTAATCACATAACATAACATCATTTACATGATGAGTGGATGAAGTCATGGTGCACCCTTTCATTGATGAAGCCCAAAAGTAGTTTGTTGGGTTGTGTACAAATAAATTCATTCCATATGGGTCCTTTGTTTCATTTTATTCTTGTTGACCGATCATACTAACAATTTACAACTCATCCTGAGGATGTGTACAAGACATGAATTCATATTCTTATCCACGGTCATACCTTATTGTTATAATCTAGGTAGGAATATGAGTGTTTTATCTTCAATCGTTGATTAATGAGTTGAGTAAGTTATGGTCATTGAGGGCTTTGATGTATGATGTTGTAAAGAAATAGAATTTTAAATGAAAACAACTTTAATATGGACTATAAATAATTTTCTTGCATATGAGATGGTTTTGCGTTAGAGCACAAATGAAAAATTAACTTGTTCATATTATATGAAAAATAATAAGGCATTTACCTTAATGAATAATGATAAAACTTCTTTTTTTAATTGCTACTTGAGATTTTTGCCAATTTATCATTGATACAAAAACAACATAAAAGACTCATTGAAAGGTAAAACTGAAAAGGATGTAGCACCACTAGTACTATTAGGTGAAGAATTGTATGAGTTAGTTTCATAGTGTAAGGGCATTATATTTGGTTTTAATTTTGAAAAGCAGAATTTTTCTAATTCTGGTGTGACATATAATTGGATAAAACAAAGTATTTTTAGGAGCTTTCTTATTAAAAGTTTAATGTCAAAAAGGATATGGGATGCAATTACTTAAATGGACTTATTGTCAAAAAGGATATGAGATGCACTAACATAAATTAGTAACTTTTTAAAGATATTTGTTCGATCAAGTTGCATACCCAACACATGGAGCAACTTAAAATGAACATCAAAAATATAATTTACGAACTTGAAATGATCTTCCCTCCTTCTTTCTTCAACTCAATGAAGTATCTAACCATTCATTTAGCATACGAGGCAAAAGTTATAGGTCATGTGCAATACAAATATATGTATCTATTCAAGAGGTTTGGAACAACTTACATGCTAAGTAATTGTCAATTTCCTTTTATAAAACATTTAATTATTCATCTCTAATTATTTGCATATAAATACTTGTTCAACCTTAAGAAAAAGGTAAAAAAGAAAGAACATGTTGAGGCTTCTATATATGAGACTTATATTAATGAAGAACATTTACCTTATATTATTTTAAGCCTTACTTGATAACAAGAATCAACTGCATTTCAAGACATGATGATGATTGTAAACTACATTCGAGTAAGGATTTATTAATATTTTTCCATATTCGATGACCATTATTGAAGAATGCAGTTAGGAGAAGATATTTGATAGACCTCTAATTTAGATAAGCACATAATTATGTACTATTTAACTACAATGAATTGAGACCTTTTGTTCGGTAAGTCAATTTTATAATTATAGTTTTAAATCATTTTCTCTTATATTCTCATATAGACTCAATTTAGTAACTTTCTTATAGGCAATATTATCAATTATTGTTATCCTAAAATCTAAATGCCAACGAAATTTAAATTTTCCAATTACAAGATGAACAATTTGCCACGTGATTTAAAACACATGTAAATATTTAATAATTCATAACTCTTAAGAATAGATTTACTTAGGTTTTTTATTTGATCATTAATAATTGTTAACTTGAACCAGGTTTTCAACACTGGAGGCAATCTGGTAGATTTAAATTCTTATTTTTGGGTCCTGAGAGAAAGCTCTAATGTTATAATATGTAGTTCATCAATAGATTTTTTATTAATGGATGTATTTCATACTGAAGAGTATGGTAAGGGTAGAAAGACATAATAGTGGAGTTTGTGTAAATGGTTCAACTTCCAATGAGTTTGAAGTTGATTATTATGGCAAGTTATAAAAGATTATTGAATTGCGATATCAAAGTTTGCAAGATACATTGGTTTTATTTAAATGTTATTGGTATGATACTGATAGAAAAATTAAAGTAAATCCTTATAATGGTATGATCAAAATAAATAAAAGAAATAAATAAAGGAGATAGACTTTGCACCATCAACAATGCTTTTATTTTTGCTACAGAATTCAAACAAATGTATTATACATACATTCTTTCATTTAGAAAGAGGAATTGTGCACGGCATATTGATACATTACTAGATTTTATGGCTGTTTTTTTGGAAAGGTTTCATATTTAATAGTTTTTTTTTTAGTTTTCTTGTTTGGTTTTTCGTGGGAATGAGTGATGGTAGTGTAGCTATGGTTTTAAGGTTGTTTGTGATGGATGCGAGCGGTAGTTGTATTGGGGCTTTGTGGTATTTTTTTGGTCCCTATGTTTCATGTGGTTAGGTTTAGCGGGATGAATGAAGGCAGAAGAATAAGCTTCTAGGGCTAGTATTTATATAAAGTTATATTTGTCTTTCACTAATTTTATGATTATTTATTTGTGTTTTATAATTTATTAATTCATAGAAAATTACAAGAAAAATTGATTTTATTTTTTAAGTTTTTTTTCTTAACATTATTATTATTATTATGACAACACATTATTGTTAATAGAGTTAAGAACTAAGGTCCTAAATGTTAACGAAATATATTATTGAAAGATCTTATTAATTATATTA
>Ga0325403_1007822_pt1 | contig 10222 bp, 4 predicted proteins | sample PopdelMetagenome_19_FD_205665 | JGI IMG/M metagenome (GOLD analysis project Ga0325403, IMG submission 205665) | Populus deltoides microbial communities from Bellville, Georgia, United States - Xylem-PdKOR-R4 | ecosystem: Host-associated > Plants > Phyllosphere > Stem > Wood/Secondary xylem...
GGCCATCAAATCCACCTCTATTTATAGGCGGTGGAAGAGGGCAATCTTTTCTACAATGGAGAAAAATTTCAGCCCTTGATTCAGATGGGAAGGATCCCAACCGTTGGCTCAAAGTAGGCATGGTGCACTGTCAAATTATCAAATCTGCAGCTGCAGGCTGCCTAAGTTGGCCTCTTTGGGGTGGTGCCACGTCCGGTTATTTGCCAGTGAGCCGGTGAAGACCATACCCCGACGTAGAGGGATGTCAGGTGATCAGGTTCGTGCAAGTTTTGACAAATTTGATGGACGTTAGGTGCATTAAATGCACCTGCAAAGGAAGTGACTGAACCCGTTTTTTCCGGGAAAAAAGAAGAAGATAATGAATAGTGTTCAGGATTTTATTTTGGTCAAAGTTCAAGTCTTTCCTCTTTCAATTGCTTTCAATTGAACACCTAATTGACCCTAAATGTTTGCAATTAAGCCCCTGATGACCTTCAATTGGAACCCTAAAGTTACATGCATATTGCAATATGGTCCTTGGTCTCGGATTTTATCAATTTAACCCCTAATTGACTATCAAACTTTCAATTTCTTTAATTTCACCCTCGATTTTTGTCAATTAAGCCCCTCAATTGTGACGCCTTTTGCAGATTGGTCCTTGGCTGTAAATTTCTTCAATCTAGCCCCTAATTGACCCCAAAACTTCAATATTCTTGCAATTTGGCCCTCGATTTCAATCAATTAACTTGGTAAAAATTAAATTTGGTCTCTTAAAATTTCAATCTCCTCAATTAAGCCTAAATTAGGCTCCCAAACTTAATTTTTCACCAATTAAGCCTCAAATAAAATTAATTTGACCCATTTAAAGTATAATTAAGTCCTTGCACTTAATTAAATCCTTCAATTGGACCCAAATTAATTCTTAAACATAATTAAAATTTAATTTGGCCCATGATTAAATCAAATTGGCCTATTAAAAATTTAATTATGTTATTGGACTTAATGTTTATGCAAATTCATTCAATAATCATTTAATTTAACCTTGAATTTGCATTTTGTCTTCATTTTTGGGCATAATAGGGTACAATTAGACCTTGAATTTCCTCCAAAAATTGCAGCTTGATTTCCCGGCCTGCTTTCTCCACTTTGCCGGCCTTTTATTTTATTTTTTGATTTTTATTTTGAAAAAAAGTGAATTTTTGGGGAATAACCCAGAATTGGGTTATGACACTCATCACCACCAGCAATGATGAGTTTCCCCAAGCCAATCGACCCTACCAACACCTCTCAGCCCAATAGCCCCAACAGCCACGGATAACAAGAGTAGCTCCCCTTTCTCTTTAACAAAATTAACTGTCTGAACCCTCACAAACTAACCTTTCTCACTATCAAATTCACTACTTATCATCTCTTCTTCACACCAGTAGGAGCCAACAACCTCCATCGTCAATAACAAAGCCCAGTTCCATCTTGACAAATTTGTATGGAGAGTAAAAGAGAAGCAATTCTATGAACAAAAAAAGATAAAATTAATAGTTTGTTGCGTTTATTTCTTTTACAGGTCCCAATGAGAGTCACCACTAGCACAGGGAGTAAGAAAAGGGGAAACCGCTTTATATCCACCTATTTTTTGGGTTTCGCCTACAACAACAACATGTGAAGCAAACGCGCCACCATTGTTCCTCATATCCAGTGTGCTTCCTGAGTTCCTAGTAATCTCCCCAACTTGTTTTTGACCTTCAGAATGTCCATTTTGCAATTCTTAAATGTTTAATGAGTGGTTTAAATTATTGTTAATTTTTAAATTTTGATGATTTGTAAAAAGTGTAATTGTAGGTATGTGTGAGTAAAATATAGTAAAAAAAGAGAATGTGTGTGTGTGTTGCATTTTTTTTATTACTTATTTTCTTTTTGTGGTAGAAAAGATAAAAAATTAAAAGGATTTTAATTTATCCAAATGTTTTAATTATATACAACCAAGTCTCTCAAAATTACAAAAATCATATCTTGTTTAAAAAATAAAATGCATGGTATGTTTTTTTTTTTTCATGCATTTTGGATTTAACAATCAATTTATTGAATCCATAAGAATTTGATCAATATTCCTATAATAACTAAACATTTAATTCATAAGAATTAATTGTCAATATTTTGGTATAAATATTGGACCTATAAGTAGGCTAGTATTTAAATATCAAGAATTACCCTGAAAATTCTCAGAATTATCAGAATTATTCTAAATATTCATCAATTTTAATTGGGAGTATTTCTCACCACAACACATGAGTTGTGAAAAACACTCTTCTTTCAAGATAGGTGAACTATGTCAAGGCACCTACATAGATCATTTTCATAAGAATTTGTTTGGGCACGCGAGCCCATAATGAATTTTAAAAGCCATATTTATTCGCATGAATGAATCTTCACCCTGAGCCATAGATTAACTATTGGTTAGAAACCCATCAAAACCTTTAAACACATTCAGATCACACAATGCAACTTACCTCAGGTAAGGTATGCTAAGGGTGCTAATACTTTCTCTAGCTATAATCCGTCTATTACCTTGAAATCTCTAATAAAACCAGTATACCTAGGTTTTCTAGCGACCTTAAACCAAACAACTAGGTGACGAATCCCATAACCCCCTAACGTCACGCGTCCACAAGCGACAAGTTCCTTAAGTTCAAAGACCAAACATTTTATTTATTGATTTTATTTTTTTTTATATCCTGGTCCTTGGTTTAAGAGAGAGAGACAGAGAGAGAGAGAGAGAGAGAGAGTCATTTGAAAATAGAAAAAAAGAGAGAGTTGTCAGTTGGCTCTATTTTGGCAAAAAAAAATCATTCTTGAAGTCAACAAGTTCTTTTTTAAGAGAGGAGTTCCATTAAGATGTTCATTGGCCTTCATCTTGCTTGAAAAAAGAAATTGATTTTTCATTTTGAAATTGATTTTTTATATATATTTAAGACCATAAATAATCATTTGTGGTCTCTAAAGTGTTTCTTAAATGTTTTCAGGTGAAAAAAAGTTGAAAATGAGGTTTTTTATCTAAGAAGTTGGAAGCCTGACTTTTGACCACATGAAGTGGCCTGAATGATCCAGAGATGATGTGCCTATCGTAACAAAAATAATAGACAACACCATCTTATTCTTAAAAAAAAGACTAGGCAGATAACACATTATCTACCCAATTTAGAAAAGAAAAAAAAGGCACAAACGTTGGGCCACCTTAGCCAACAAACCTGACATGGTTTCTTTTTCTCCTTTTCTTATAAAAAAAAGAAGATATTTTATTTAAAGAAAGATTAATAAAAAAAAATACATTTGGTATGTTATTTTATTAATTTTTTACACTAATTGTCAAACCCATGAATTAATCCAAACATGCTTAAACCTAATGGGTTAGGATTAGGGTCAACTGGTAAAATGCATGATAACCTAAACCCAAATACAATCTAAACTCTTAACAACCTAATTTAAGACAACATAATCAAAAACCACTTAATCCAATCCATTTGCCAAATCTTACTTTTGTAAATAACTAAATTTTCTAAAGTTACTGGAGCCTATACATGATTCCAAGCTCTAAATACAAGTTGTAAATTACAGGCTGTGATGATTAAGTCATGGAAGAACTTCACATAAAAATGGACTTTCCCTGACTGATGAGATTGGGCCTATGTTGATCCTTCAAAAGAAGTCCCTCAAGGAATGTGGTACACTCTGATTCTTAAGTTAGCATTTAAGTTTGTTTAATCAAGTGGCAATCATGTAAAAATTTAAAAAATAGACTTTCCGTGTATGTTTTCTAGCTCGTTGAGTGTTATCTTTATATAGTTTTGTTAAGATTAATTCCCCTTTTCTTTCTCAAAACCTGAGAATATATAGTCTTGAAAAATATCTATAAAATATATAAAGAAATATTTGGAGAAATGCTGGTGAAAAAGAATACTATTCATAAATAGTAAACTAAGGTGAGCAAGTTCGGTCAGACCAAAACTCGAGCTCGGTTGGGCTTTGACTTGACAAGCTTCATGGAGCTTGGTTGGGTCATGGCATAATTGAGACAAAATAGCTTGGTTGAACTATGAACAAATCAAGCTCGAGGTGAGGCTTGGTTGGGATGCCAAACCAAGCTTCCACATGTCTTTTTATTATTATTATTATTATCATTTGCCCCTGATGTCTTGTAAATATACATATTTGGAAGACTTTAACCAGTTGTAAAGGGAAAACAAATACTTACAGTATATGCTTGCATAAAAATGTTACCTGTGTGAGCATGCCTTTGAATGTTTGCCTATTTTTTGATTTTATGAAAAATATTGTTGATGTTTTATGGGGAGAGATTCATGATCCTTTTGGAGACAATAGTCGCAAGGACTTGAAGAAAGTTGGTCATAAGAACTTAGAGACAGATGGTCACAAGGACCTAGAGACAATGATCACAGGGACCAAGAAAAAATTAGTCATAGGGACTTGAAGAAAATTGACCGCAGGGACTTGAAGGCATAATAAAGATTAATGGAAACTTCTCCATGAAAATTTCAAGGTAAAAAACTCAAATAGATAAAATTGAAGGTTGGGCATTCAAATAAAAAATTAATCAAAGATTGATTACCAAATTTTTATTTTTCTCTAACAAGTACTTAAGTTGCTTAATTGGTTGTTGAAGTTGAAATTAATGTACAAACTATTTGGACCATATTATGTTTATTGTGCTTTCTTATTCTTGTTATGTTGTATTATTGTTTGTTGTGTTGTGTTTTAAGATTAAACATATTAAATTATTGGGTAATGAACTGTTTTATTATGTTGATAGTAAAATTACCTAAAATCAAACTATCATTAAGAAAATAACTTTACTTCATTTTTTCTTAAAAATAATTAAATATTTTCTTTAAGAAACTAAATAAATTATATCTTTGAAAGATACACATATATTAAAATAGCATAAGAAAAAAAAGAAATAATGAAAATATTACATAGTCTTTTCTAGTAATTAGATATAGTAGATAATTTAATTAGAATCCATAAAGCTAAGATATAATATACTTAAAATAAAGTAAGTGAGCTTAGTTAGTTTTAAAATATTTAAGGTTACTAACTATGTAATTAAATATTAGTTAATTGGTATGTATAAAAAATATTAAGTTTATTTTATTTTTAAAATATTTAAGGTCATTTTTTTAAATAAAATAAATAGTATTTCATCTAAAAAAACATCACTTCCTATATGTTTTGAGTTGAAATCTAATACACATTTAATCTATTTTTTTTTTTTAAAAATATATTTCAATATCAAAAGTTACATGGTTGATTTTTAAAATCTTTATCAAATACTTTTTTTTATGATCATTAAAGCAAATTAAAGCATTAAAATTTAGAAAAAATTAGAGAGTCAAATAGACTCGTAAGTTTGCTCAAGTTTATTTGTGAGTAGAAAATCTATTTCTAATTTATAGATGAAACTTAATTTTAAATTTTGTATTTTTACGAGAAAAAAAATATGTTCATTTGAATACTCCAAATACATATCACTACACCATTAAACAGTTTCACCAACGGACTAATTCCGTCAGTGAAAGGCATGACCTTCGTCGGTGAAATTATTACCAACGGTTTCACTATGGAATAATTCCGTCGGTAATTCGCCTTTCCATTGTTAATTCTATCGCAAATAAAAAAACCATTCACTGACGGAACACCGACGGTCTCACAAACGGATACGCGTGCCAAATTTTTTTTTTCCCGTGAGAACATTATTGACGAACTACACCTGTCTGAATTTTCAACAGTAATTACTGACGGATAATCCGTTGGTAATAGTTATGGTAAACACCGACGGAAATATTCTGTCGGTAATTATGGTATCGGTGGTAATTTTTTGGCAACTCTCTGTGAAATACCGACATAAATTATCCGTCGGTAAAGCCATCTATATTTAACACCGGCAGCAATATCCCGTCGGTAATTATGGCATCGGTGGTAATTGTTTTGCAACTCTCTGTGAAATACCGACGAAAATAGTCTGTCGGTAAAGCCGTCGGTATGTATTTAAAATATATCAAAATAATAATTTATTAATAGTAAAAAAGCTTAATAAACAAATAAAATTGGATTAAACATTAAAAATATAAAAATAATGTTAAATAATATTCATCCAAATATTCATTATAAATTTAATGTGTTTAAAAAACAAAATTAAACTTGAATAGCGGCGAAGTTGGAGGAGGAGGAGGAGGAGGAGGAGGAGGCTGGTTGTTCCCGGGACCGTACAACCAAAAAGGAGCTGCACATGTATCATCACCCATCTTTGATCTCATCTCCATGACCATTTGACTGAGCTAATTATAATTCGTCGAGAGTTGTTGATATTGTTGTTTCAAGGTAATGAACTCGTCAGACTGGGTGATTGATACTGATGGAGAGCTCCCAACGGTTGAGACACTACGGGCCGACCACAAGTTTTTGACCGTCGTGTTGGAGAGCCCATAGACTCGATTTTTTTCAGGTCCACCAAATGATCCCACCTCCATCCACAAATCTGGATCAAAATCTGGATGGGTCGAAGGATTATCCCCATATCTCTCCCTCAACTGGCTATTATAGGTCTCCTGAATTTTTTTTTAAAAAATCATCATATGCAATTTAAGAAAAATAATACCTTACAAAATAAAATGAATGAACGAACATACCACGAAGTGCTGAGCATGATTGTCCATGAACTGCTGCACTCCCTTTTGGCGATCTTGACTTCGTATATGCGTCTCTACAAACAACTCCATTGGACTCGGCTCACGTCCAAGAGACGCAGCCTGTAAGGAAAAAATAGGTTGAAAGTTAAATATATTATAAGGAACGACAAATTAATTAACGATATATTTCATTAAAATTAATCTTACCATTCGCTTGCATGTGCGCTGAATGAGATGGATCCGCCAGTGTGCGTGGTCACCGAACCATGAATTTTCCGGTTCCGGTTGTTGGCGCCGGACTGTGAGCGCTGTGAGAACCGCTCTACGGTCACGTGCTCAATATATGCCGGCCATATTTCCCACGAGATGAATGGTGGTTTGAATTCCTGCCAAACCGCCACCTCATTCCATCCTTCAAGACCGTTATCCCTCACATATCTTTTTGATTTTTTTTGGGTGTTATACCAAAAATCACGCAACCTACTTCCATAGTAACAAATTAGAATTTAAAACATAAAATTATAAAACAAAAATAAATATTATTTTCGATGTTATCTATTTGCCGCGTGATTCTCTCATACCCTCCTCACACCATTGTTGTTCGCCCTATCCCACTCAAATTTGTTCTGTGTATATAAATAATTCATATAAAATAAAAATAGTACAAGATATAAAATTATAAAAATAATTTATAAAAATAAGCTGGAAATTAAATGTTAACACCGACCTGAAATCGCTTAAACCATGAATCGATATTAGGTTTCCACTCAGGATGTCTGGAAACCTGGCTCCATTGAAACAATGGAATCTCCATCATGGACTTGGCAGCATAGAAGTTCTCTTTCAGCCTGTTCCCTTCAGGTAAAATGCTTCTCACCCATTCGATAATCTTATCATAACCGGCCTCACTCAACCCGTGATTTGACTTGATGGTGAACACCTGTGCTACAGCTGATAATTTACTGTGATTCGTGCAGACATCCCATAATGGTTCGTTAGAATCTTTCAACAGATCAAAAAACCTTGCTGCATCTACATTAGGTTCTTCTTCTACGATTGGGCATTCTCTAACATTACCTTTACTCATTCTCATTGCATCCATAACCACATTCTTATAAGGATTAATGTTCTCATTTCCAACTTCATGCATGTTGCTAGCACTAAAAGTTGACCCAACCACCTGTTCTTCCATGCTCTCATCAGGAAGAAATAGTTCTCCGTGTGCATACCAACACAGGTAATCCTCCATGAACCCTTTAGTTAGAAGATGCATCGTTACAACATCTTGATGCATAAACTTTAAATTTTTACACTTCTTACATGGACACCTAATACTGCCATCAGTAAAATTTCTCGGAATAGATGTTGCGAAATTAATAAAACCCTGAACACCGTTACAATAATCCATCCTCAGCAATCCTTGGGGTGAGTCTCGATACATCCATGAACGATCATCCATGACTTCTATGGAACCTCTATAAAACATAACAAAAATATTGGTTTTCCCAAACATTATTCAACAAACTAAAAAAACTCTTATGTTAAATATTCATTATCAATTATCAACTATCAACGTTCATACATACAAATTTATACATATATAAATTTATGACAATCACAACTTCGCAATAGAATTGATAACAATTAAAACAAACCCGTTAAACAAGCTATTAATTATTTATTTCATCATAACACATTTAATTCGGTGCAATTCAAACAAAATTTCAACAATTTACAAACAAATATAATTTGACAAAATCTAAAACAAACTATAAAATTATACATTCATACTACAAGTTTCTTTGACAAATAACAATCAAACAAGTACATACATTAACAAAATACATATACTAAAAAAACAATAAAATTCACATTTAAATGTTAAAATTAAAAATGATAGATTTACTTACAAAAAATAATAAAAACCACAAGAACGGATATTGTGACCACGTACAAAAGTATTAGAAACTTGAGTGCTTATGTTAAGAAGAGTGGAGAGTTGTGATGAGTGGTTGGCTGCAGTTTGAGAGGGGAGAGATGGGATGAGAAAGAAAAAGGGGAAGAAGAAGGAGAAACAGAGGAAGAGAGTGTCGGCAGATGGGGTATATAATGGCTTTTACCAATGGAATCACCGACGGAATGTATCCGTCGGTGATTCCATCAGTGATTCTGATGGTGAAAGTGCCATGTCACTGTATAGCTATCTTGGTTTGAATCCGTTGGTTATTTCGTAGGTAAAATCATCTGAAAAAACTCCACGTCACCACACTGTTACATCTATCCAAACAAATTGTATAGGCTGTAGGCGATACGGTTGGTATATACCGACAAAAATATGCCGTCTGTATATACTGATCGGATCACCAACAGAGTTATGCTGTCGGTATATACCGACAGAATTGGAGATAGAATTATTTCCATCGGTAAGAATTACCGATGAAAATATTACATCGGTAATTCTGTTGGTTTTCGCCGGTTTTCTAGTAGTGTATGATTTACTACCTTGACGTATACATTCAAACAATTTAATCATTAATTAAATAATTCAAGCTTCATTACCTTATCACAAACTCCAGTAAATTTGAGCTTTTTAAAATTATATTTATATGACCCTAAGAGGAAAAAAAAACGCCATATCATTTACAATACAATTATATTTGCTAAAACATTATACTAATCATATATCCCATAATTCAGTTATTTGATAATTCATATATAATCAATTATTTAGTAATTTGGCTATATTATTATAATCTAGTTTGTATATTATTTTAATGATTATAATCATGTGCATTTAAATAAAAATATTAACAGATCTTATACTCATAAAAATATTTAACATAAAATTTATATAATTTTATTTTTTAATCTTGTGATCTAGGAGATTTTTTTTCTAATGTGCATTTTGAAGTTATTGAGCATAATTTTTTATTCCACTGTTTGATTAAACTGTAATATTTCTAAGAGATCCTAGAAACCCTATTTTCTATAGGGTTAAACTTTCACATCAATCAGTTATTGGAAAGTCTTTCAATATTTTATAAAAATTACTATTTAGGATTTGTTATATTTTTATTTTCTCAATCCATATAAAATTTTGATTTTCAATTATTCTTGATTTTATTTTAAAAATTACTATTGTAACATTTAATTTTGTAGTTTTTTAATTAAATAATAATAATAAAATAAAATAGGTAAAATTCTATAATATCTGTTGCTACCCAATTTTTGACCCATATTTTGATAAATTTTCAAATAAAAAATAAATAAAATAAAAAATAAAAAATAATAATAATAAAATAATAATAAGGGTTTACATGTGGTGATACCATAAAACATCAAGGCTAATATCAAGGAAGCAATATGTCAAGGAAATAATTACTGAATCATATATAATTACTGCAATATAAAATACCATATATATATATATATGATTTGATTTGTGCTGGTTATGGAAAATAATCACTGCAATATAAAATATCATATATATAGGATTTGTTGGTGCTGGTTATAGAAGACAATCTCTGCAATAATTATTGCAATAT
>Ga0325403_1007824_pt1 | contig 10220 bp, 8 predicted proteins | sample PopdelMetagenome_19_FD_205665 | JGI IMG/M metagenome (GOLD analysis project Ga0325403, IMG submission 205665) | Populus deltoides microbial communities from Bellville, Georgia, United States - Xylem-PdKOR-R4 | ecosystem: Host-associated > Plants > Phyllosphere > Stem > Wood/Secondary xylem...
TTATATTATTATCACTTATTTAAATTTCACAAAATATTATAAAAAAATTATTCCTCATCAATACATCCATTCAAGCATGAACACCACATTTAAGACTAGTTAAATTTTTTTATTATAAAAAGAGATAGTTACTCCACTAGTTAGGTTGGTTACTATATGATGATTTGTATCTTTTGGTAAGATGTGTCCGGTGAACAACTTATATTGGAAAACCTAAATGAAACACTACTATCAATAGCTAAGAAATATTGGATGAAATCACGAGGGGTGTAATTTAATTGATTAGGTTTCAAATTTGTTTTTGAAAAATCACTAGTTCAAGTCCTACAAATCTCAAGGTCACTCGAGATTTATATAATCATTAACTTCAGGGTCCGTGAAATTAGACGCGTAAGCTCACTCAAACAACCATGTTAATAAAAAAATATTGGATGAATATTGTGAATGTGATATTATCATTACATAGGTGGCATGTGAGTCTACTCTCTAAGATATTATTCGGAGTTTATTCATAAAAAAAACTTTTATAAAAATATCAACTAAAATATATATAATTTACTTGAGAATTAATTAAAGAAGGATATTTATGAAAATTAATTAAAAAAATTGAATGTACAACAAAATCCTCTTATTATACCGTAATGTTTTTTTTTTTTAATATTGTGTCTAATTAGAATATCAGAAAAATCAAATAGATAAAAAAAATATTTGATCAAAAGAGATAGAGATGAAAACATATATTAAATGTATATGAAATAATTTTATAGTGAATTTTTATAACTATTTTTCCCCAAATAATCTAGTAAATTGATTTAAAATCTAGTTAACTAATACTTGAATAAGTTTGGATTGAAAAACTACTAAGAAAAAAAATGTTTTAATAAAAATTTGGATTTATTCGATAATTTATTAATCTGGTTAAAATATAATTCTTAATTTATTAATTTATTAATTTTTTATTATAACAACAAGGTTTTAATTTTTTAAAATTATATTTTAATTTAGATCCACTCTTCTTATCCATAACATGTATCAATATAAGTAAAATTAAGGTTAAAAAAAATGAAAACAAAAGTGTAAAAATAAATTGTTTTCTTAATTTATTTTTCGATCCTCTCGCTCTCATGTTCTCATATTTCGACAACATGGAAAACACGGAGATTTCTACGCCTATGACTACAGAACTCTTCTCTTTCACATTCAAACGTACCTTAACAACCGAAACTCCTGTCTCTCCTCTTCACTTTTCGCTTCTCGTACGTTTCTCTCCCTCTAATTTTTTGACAATACTTTTCTCTCTCTTTTTTAAAATCTTTAATTAATTTTTGTATTTAGTTCTCTTTATCTTTCTTACGTTTTCTTGATCATCTTTTGGTGGGTTCTTTTCATTTCTCTCGTGACTGCATGTCCTTAAATTTCAAGCCTTTTCTTCCCTTTTAATTGTATATTTGTGTATGGTATATGTAGACCCTTTTGTGTTCTTGGGAAGTTTGTAATTGTTATTGCTGTTTCCAGGTGCTATTTTGATGTTAAAAAGTGTTTTTGTTTTAGTAAATTTTTGCTTTCAAATATTTGAGCTATTTTTCCCTTTTTTGACTGACTGGCCCTCCCTTTTTTTTTTTTTTTTTGATAAAGGTGTGATATTTAGGATTTTTCTGTGTCTTTTGAGATGGGTTTTGATTGATTGGTGTTCTTGGATCTTGGGGAATTTGAATATTGGGATTTGGATTGTTCTTCTATCTGTAAAATGGTTTTTTTTCCTCTTTGCTAGAAACACGATCATTTGTGTTTCTTGGTTCTCTACGGTGGACATTCTGATATCAGAATTTTCTCTCTCTAAATTTCTGGTATCAGACATGCCCTGAGAAACAATTGCAATGTTTTTGTCTTTAATTATTATTCCCATTTTTCCACATGAAAAACGGAGTTTGAAAGTATTTTCTTCTTTTTACTGGTCGATTTGGATCTTGGAACTCTCCACCTTTTTCTCTCTTTTTACTGGTTTTAGATTGTAAAGATTTGAATTTGAGTGGTGAATTTTTCTGGTTTTTTGTTTGTCCACATTTGCATAGTAAAATTTGTTCTACTTTTAGTATTTAACCTTCTACTTTCTTTGTTTTGTTTTGGTTTCAAATACTTGTATAGGGCCCAGCTGGTCTTCCTTTTGTTCTGATTGTACCTTTTCCTCTCTTGGTTTCTTCTGTTTCAAACTCCATCATTGCTAATTGTTTTAATTTGATTTCATTGCAGCAGACTGGAGCAGAAAGCCACTGATACAGAAGCTTAGTCTTGACAGATAAAGGGGTTTGATCTCGCAGGACTCTCCAAATGCTAAGTTTTGGCAGGACCAGAACTCAGCCAAGGTCCAATAGATCTATGTCCCTTGGAGGTCAGTTTTATGGCTCACCATTTTGATTTTGAAATGCACCCTCTTAACTCCCTTGATGTTTATGGTGATGCAATTGTTTGGAGGTCAGTTTAATTTCTTTTTCTCACTCTGTGTTGCAGGCATGGATTTTTCAGATCCAAAAAGAAAAAATAATGTTGTAGGAAAGATTCTTTTGGCCGCTTCCCTAACAGCTGTATGTATAATTATGCTGAAACATTCTCCAACCTTTAATTCTCCAAGCCCGGTAACTCCATGTTCCTTTGTTCATTCTCTTTCTGTTAATTTTTAATTTAGTACCAAACATACCTGATTTTTCCCTTGAAGCCGCAGAAATAGCATTTAAAAACTTCATGCACTTAAATAAGTTCAGGCATTGAGTTATGATTTGAGCTTATGACATTTCCTTAATGTGCTTTCTGATTTGTTGGTTTGTTTATTTCAGTTCTCTTTGCGTGAAGATGGGGTGATCCATGTCCTTGTGACAGGTGGTGCTGGCTACATTGGTTCCCATGCAGCATTGCGACTTTTGAAGGATGGTTACCGAGTAACCATAGTGGTATGTTCATCACATGAAATGTAGTAGCTTCCTTTTGAGATCTCTTATTGCTTGTGATTTTTAATTTTTTCTTGGTCTTTTAAGTTTAAGATTTTCATATTGTTAACAGGACAACCTTTCTCGAGGAAACTTAGGTGCAGTCAAGGTTTTACAAGAGTTATTTCCTGAGCCCGGGAGGCTTCAGTTTATATATGCTGACTTGGGAGAGCCTAAAACTGTATCCTTATTATTTGATATATAATATATATAGCATATTTTAGGTTGTTTTTAAAGACAGTTGAACTTGGATATTGCAACTTGTTTCCTTTACCAAATTTTCAGGTTAACAGCATCTTTTCACAAAATGCATTTGATGCCGTGATGCATTTTGCAGCAGTTGCATATGTTGGGGAAAGCACCGTGTACCCCCTTAAGTAAGTTTTCTATGTGGTCTGAATTAAACCTTTCCTGTTTCTATTGAACTTGCTTCAATTTTTTTTTTTGGGTGATGACAGGTTTAAATATTTTTTTTCCATGTGGCAATGGTAGTAACAAGAATAAAAGGCTTTGCTGAAACTTCAAATATTTTTTTTCCATGTGGCAATGGTAGTAACAAGAATAAAAGGCTTTGCTGAAACTTCTTTTGGCATAAGGGATTTCTTTGATAACTTAACAATATGGTTTGCATTCGAGAATTGCAAGATTAGATGACAAGATAATGTCTTTAAATTATAGCAGGGTAGCAGATTCATGCCCTTATTTTGATAAAACTGGAGGCAAATTAGCTTCTCTTTAATGAAGTGAACAAACATTAAGAGAATAGAAGAAATTATCTTCTAATGCTGGTAATGAGTGATATTTGGATTCAAAACTTAAAGCATAACCTAGTACCTGAATCACTTCTATATTTTTTCTTCTGTAAGGGAACAAGAGGGGAAGTGAATGTACTAGATAGCAGAAAGGAAAGAATTAGGTGAACTTTTAGGCATAAGCAAAATCCCTTTCTTTGAAAGTTAAGATTATTTTTGTCATTGATAGTACAGGGCATAGAAAAAGTTGTGTTGTTTGACAGCCTTTCCTTCAGAGCTTGTTTTCAAAATATACAGGGCATTGTACAAACATACTGCATAATAGATTAGGAAAGCCATGTTTGGTAGGAACTTTGATTGTATCTGCATATTTTGTTTCTCAGTTCAATAATCATAAGAAAACCCGCTGGCAGCTATAGAGTACAGAAAATTGCTTTTGGAAACTGATATAATGTAAATCAAGTTGGAGACTTGAATTTTCTTTTATCAAATATTTCATTTTTATACAGATGTATGGATCACCTCTTTAACTATAATCCAATATTCTCTATTGATATCAAAATTAATACCCTTGATCGTATGTGTCCTTAATGATGATATGTTTGTTCTTGCTGTGCAGGTACTATCACAACATTACATCAAATACCTTGGTAGTGTTGGAGTCAATGGCTGCAAATGATGTAAAGACTTTGATATATTCAAGCACATGTGCAACATATGGGGAGCCTGAAAAGATGCCTATTACTGAAGACACTCCACAGGTTTGATTTAAAAACTTGCTAACCAGCATTTTTTATTCATCTGTTTGTCCAGTCTAAGCTTAATTCAGGACAAGAGAGCACAAGAATGATATGCTACGACTCGTTTTACTTCACACCAGGTTACATGCTAGGTGACTGATTTATATTTTCCCCCCAACTCAGGTACCCATTAATCCATATGGAAAAGCTAAGAAGATGGCAGAAGATATCATCCTTGACTTCTCTAAAAATTCAGACATGGCGATTATGATATTGAGGTTGGTATTGAGTTCCCTTGTCCCTTTTCTTGAAAGTGTTGACTTTCCAATTGTTGATCTATTTTTGTTGTTATTTTGAAAGTATTTCTCAAATGCTTTTCATTCAATTTACTAGTTGATCTCTAGTTTTTGTTGTTTTTGAAGTATTTCTCAAATGCCCTTTTTTCAGTTTTTGAACTCACTGCAGTAGATGAGGCTTTGAATTCAATTGATAACTTAAAGCAACTTCCCTGTCCTGAAATGAAAGTTTAATAATAAGAATTTCTCACTCTTAAAGGTATGAATTGACAAATGCTTTTCTGACCAAATTTCAGATACTTCAATGTGATTGGATCAGATCCAGATGGAAGGTTAGGTGAGGCTCCTAGACCTGAACTGCGTGAGCATGGACGAATTTCTGGTGCTTGTTTTGATGCTGCTCGTGGTATTGTTGCTGGACTAAAGGTATTTTGATTTTTATTTGACCTTGAATTTTTCCCTTTTAGATCAAAATTGCAACTTCACTGTTGAGTTATTTAAAGGCTATGCTGCAGTTGGTAAAAAAGAGATTTTCTTCATTTGATCTTTTGGAAAACAAATGTACTTGGTGTCTTCCTGCTTGGTTATTGATATTACTTTGATTTTCAGAACCTGGTTGGTTTAGTTTTAGGTGCCCGATATCCTTGGTTGCTGAAAATTTAGACAGTTTGGGAGTCTTAGAATCAGGTTACTGGGACATTTATTGAGGTTTCACACCTAGAGGCTGTGTTGTTATCTGCTTGCTTCCCTCTGTGTTGTGCCATTTAGACAAAAAACATGCTCCCTGCTCTGTCATCGTTGTTATGTTATGATGAATGAAATTCTCAGAATGTTGGTGTTTTCACTTTGCAGGTTAAAGGAACGGACTATAAGACACACGATGGAACTTGTATAAGAGATTATATCGATGTTACTGATCTTGTTGATGCTCATGTTAAAGCACTTGAAAAGGCAATGCCTGGGAAAGTTGGAATCTACAATGTTGGCACTGGAATGGGTGGGTAACCAGTTCCCCTGTTCACTGAGCCGCTTTTCATTGATCTTGTGTTCTCAAGAATTTTTTTTTTTTTTATCAGGTAGATCAGTCAACGAGTTTGTACATGCATGTAAAAAGGCAACCGGTGTAGATATCAAAGTAGACTATTTACCTCGCCGGCCTGGTGACTATGCTGAAGTGTTTAGTGACCCATCAAAAATTAACCGTGAGCTGAACTGGACAGCACAATACACTGATCTCCAAAAGAGTTTACAGGTTGCTTGGAGATGGCAAAAATCACATCAAAATGGGTATGGATCCCCTTTGGTGATGGCTTCTTGAACATTTAGGGAAGAGTCCGTAGCAGAAATTAACTCGGTCCACAGACCCCACGCAGCACTGACCTCAGCTGTGTTTCTATTCTCTCTTAGAAGAGGGGTTTCAGATGAAAGATCATTTATTCACCTAAAATATAGTGTTAGGAGCGGCCAATTCATTACATGTATTCGAACAGATATTATCTCAATAACATGATGCCTTGGTGCAGGTATAGCTTCTATTGATTCTACCCTCTTGGTTAACCCATCATTTTTCGAAGTTCTTTCTCTGAGAATGGACACTGGATAGTTTGCCTCCAGAATCATTTCATTTAGCCAAGTTAACCTAGGTTTCACCAAAGGAGATCATTGAAACTGCTAGGGTTACAAGGTTCTAGCTTATAAGATTGTCTGACTGAATTGGCAAGTTGCCCTAGTTGAATAGACTGGTCCATCTAGCTCTGAAAATGATGGTACTATGTTGTCACTGCAATCACAGAATTTATGCAAAACTTGTCTTTGTCAGATGTCAGCGCACTCTTTCAAGAGGAAAGAGTGAATTGTTCTTTGATCCTGTGTTTTTAGTGAAAATTTGATTTTAATAAGCCAATATTGAGTCCCTGTATTTTCATATGTTTGTAGTTTAGTCCTTCTATTGTTTTTTTTTTCATGAAAATTCAGTTTTTTTACTAAATACCCTTCATTTCTAATCATAATTTCCAATCTCACCTTCTATAAACAAAATTAGAAGGATAAGCAAGAAATCTCAAAAAGAATTCAGTCACCTTTGGTCAAGTGACTGACTTGTGATTTTCAAGACTAGATGTGCTATCTTAGAATTATCATCAAAACAAGGACTAAACTATAATTTACCCTGTAGAAAAGTTGTAGAAGATTAATGGAAATAGTCAAAGCAAGTTTTACAGGAAATCAAGGCCAACGTTCGATAGAAAAACCTAGAAGACTGACTTGAAAAATGTCAAGCAGCCATGAAGGAAAGCTATGGTCTCTATGTATAAAAATCCATTGGAAAACCTAGAAGACTGACCTGAAAAAAGTCAAGCAGCCATGAAAGAAAGCTATGGTCTACAATGGATGAAAATCCCAACAAGTGGTTGGAAAATATACACATAAAAAGTAATGTAGATCAAAATATCTAGCAACTTGTTTGGCATGTATAAATAGGCTAAGGATTTCCACTTTTTGGTGTGTCTGACAGTAGATACCAAAGATTCTTTGCTTCTGCAGTCCATTCAATCAATTCCAAATTATCAATTTCTCTCAATCCCAGCTTTTTGTTTATTTCAAAACTTGTAAATTGCAGCAAGCGGATTGGTGTTTTGAGAGCTAGCTATGTCAGTTGGCACACCTCAAGTTTTCCACCATATGCTGATGGCAACTCGTCAGGAAAAGCAAGCTTATCTAGTCCATTATGCTTGCTGATAACTAATCCATATTCATTAAAGGTTATCTCTCACTCTCTCTCTATCTCTCTCTTCTGTTTTATTGTTTGAAGTATGATTACAGCTCATGGAAGATCATTGTCAGCTGTGTGCATTTATGTCTCTTGCTTAATTTGTCTCTTGCTGGTCTTGATGTTATCAAGTCCTTTTCTTATGTGCAGCATGGAGATTTAAAAATCTTCTATGGGTATTAAAAAACACCCACTAGACATTGAAAATTGGTGATTGAAATCACTGTTCGATATATCTGAAGCCACAGGCTTCAATGCATAATTGGTGATGGTTTTGTTGACAACTGTAAAACCAGAATCATGCCAAGTATACCTGATGAACCTGGCCTCACAAGTTAATCCAGTAAATTTAGAATCTAAAATTTAATTCGGATGGAGTTTTTAGTTAAATAAAACTAAATATTTACATGGTGAAATTTAATTGATCCGGACAAATATTTAGTGTCCGGTTGATTCAGTTGATCCGGCCAAGTGTTTAGTGTCTGGTTGATTCATCCAAACTAGGCATGATCAACGCTGGATTTTTATTTTTATTCAAAAAAAAAAAAAAACAAGGCAATGCAATTTAAAAAAAAACAGTTGACTGGTGAATCTTTGGATTAGTTCTTAAATTGGATTTCCATAAAACAACTATGATACCGAGAGTTTGTTATGTCTATATATGAGACAACATATTCTGTGATTGAGGTTTTTGATCATGTGTGAACCAGCTAGATACAATATTTTTTTATGTATAATAGTAGCCCTCTTCAAATTATTGAAAGAAATAGGAAGACAAGCAAGATATTATATCATCATAACATGATCTGGAAACATTTTATTTTGCACTGATACAGTTGTCTTTTCCTTTCCAAGATACAGCTACCAAATTTGTTTGATCATGCAGCCTGGGACTGAGAAATCATCCTGAAAATGAAAGCTTCAATGTCTGCAACACTCTCAGTAGTTTCAGCCCTACTGTTGTTAGTGTCATTGGCAGCTTCTGATACAGTTCTTGACAGGTTTCTACAGTGTCTTCCTAGCCATAGCCATCCTTCTCACCCAATCTCTCAAGCAATCTATAGTAACACAAATCCCTCTTTCGAGTCTATCTTGCAAGCACTGATAAAAAACCGTAGATTTTTGACTCCTGCAACCCCAAAACCACTTGCGATCATCGCAGCCGTCCATGAATCCCATGTCCAAGCAACAGTTATTTGCGCAAAGTCTAATGGCTTGCAAATTAGAATCCGGAGTGGTGGCCATGATTATGAGGGCCTTTCTTATGTATCTGCAGTCCCATTCGTCATCCTCGACATGTTCAATCTTCGATCCATCGACATAGACATAGCGAGTGAGACAGCATGGGTTCAATCTGGGGCAACTCTTGGTGAACTTTACTACAATATTGCCAGCAAGAGTAATATTCATGGCTTTCCAGCTGGTGTTTGCCCTACTGTTGGTATAGGTGGTCACTTTAGTGGAGGGGGCTTTGGGACCATGATGAGAAAGCATGGCCTTTCTGTGGATAACATCATTGATGCACAATTAGTAGATGTCAATGGCAATATCCTTTATAGGAAGACAATGGGGGAGGATCTCTTTTGGGCAATTAGAGGAGGTGGAGCAAGCTTTGGAGTCATTCTTTCTTGGAAGATCAGTTTGGTTCAAGTTCCTCCCACAGTGACTGCATTCAGGGTTGCTAGGACCTTGGAGGAAGGAGCAACTGATGTGTTTTACAAGTGGCAACTAGTTGCTAGCAAACTAGACAAGGATCTTTTCATTAGAGCAATGTCACAAGTTGTCAAAGGAAGCAGTGAGGGTTCTAAAAGAATTAGCATCTCTTTCATTGGCCTCTTTCTAGGACAAAGTGGAGCACTCCTTTCCTTGCTGAGCAAGAGCTTCCCCGAGTTAGGTTTGCAGCAAAAAGACTGCAAGGAAATGAGATGGATAGAGTCTGTAGTTTTCTGGGCAAACCTTCCAAATGCAACATCAACTGATGTTCTACTCAACAGGCCAAACCAAGCAAGCTTATTCAAAAAGAAATCTGATTTTGTGAAATATGTCATTCCAAAGAATGCTTTGGAAAGCATATGGAAGGTGATGATCAAGGTAGAGCCAATATGGATGCAATGGAATCCTTATGGAGGAAGAATGGATGAGATTTCGGCAGCGGCAACTCCATTCCCTCATAGAGCCGGAAACCTGTTCAAAATCGAGTACTCCACAACCTGGATCGAAGAAGGAATTGAGGCCACCAATCACCATACAAGTTTGTTAAGACAACTGCATGATGCAATGGCTCCTTATGTCAGCAAGTATCCAAGAGAAGCATTTCTCAACTACAGGGATCTTGATATCGGTAGCAATCCTAGCAACCAGACCATCTTTGAGGAAGCTAAAGTTTATGGGAGCAAGTATTTTAAGGACAATTTTCCTAGGCTGGTGACAGTGAAGTCAAGGGTGGATCCTGATAATTTCTTCAAGAATGAACAAAGCATCCCAGTTAATTGTGCACGAGTAAAAGCCTGAATGGTAGTAGTTAAAAAAGCATCAGAGGGTATCATATGTGGGGGTGGACAATCCTCCAAGTTGATTAATTTGGTTTCTATTTTGTACTATCCAGTACCATCCCAAATTAATGCTGAGATGGACATGGAAAAAGAATTAAATCATTGGTTTATTAGGTCAACCTGTAAGTTATT
>Ga0325403_1007826_pt1 | contig 10219 bp, 5 predicted proteins | sample PopdelMetagenome_19_FD_205665 | JGI IMG/M metagenome (GOLD analysis project Ga0325403, IMG submission 205665) | Populus deltoides microbial communities from Bellville, Georgia, United States - Xylem-PdKOR-R4 | ecosystem: Host-associated > Plants > Phyllosphere > Stem > Wood/Secondary xylem...
TTCATAATAAGTTAAAAACATGAATTGATATTTGCTGTGTTTCTATGCCGACGAGGTGTTGTTTTTTGAGGATAGAATTTGGCATAAGACATCTTTTCGCCGAGCTCATATACGTAGTGGTTTGTTAGAGGATTAGAATAATGGAGTGTTTTAACATGCATGATCAGCATTGTCCGTGTACCAGTTTCTTCTTTCGTTCCCTTATGTGCTATGGCCTACCTATTATTCCCAATTCTGAGTTTTGTTTGTTGATCTTGTGATGGAATTCTTAGCTCTTCTCCTGTCCTAGAATCAGGAACGAAGAGTCTTAGTAAAATTGAAGGCATGACTAAATTCAGATCAGTGTGTGCAGTTCCAAGATTATGCAATTTACCAATGATTACCAGTGATCTTATAAAATTCGATTCAAACAAATTTCAAGCAATTTCTTAAAGAGTTCTGCATGCCTGTAATAAGTAGCAGCACCTTCCTCTCTCAAAGGATACAATATTCACATTTGAGGCTGTGTTTGTTTCTCGGGAAGTGATTTTTAAAAAATTATTTTCTAAACTTTTATATGTTTGTCTGCTATTAGAAAAGTTGGTCAACAAAAAATATTTTTTGAAAATCGTGAAAAATTTAGAAATGTCATTATTAAATGATTATATTAAATTTGGTTTTCAAACTTTTGATTGTTATATATATTTTGTTTTGAATATTTTTTTTTCAATTTCATCCCTTATAATTTAATTTTTATATTAACTTTGGTTTTTATTTTTATAATTGTTTTTTGCTTTTTTCTTATTATTTTTTAATTGAAATTTTTTACCTATCAAATTTAGTTCTCATTCTTTTGATTGTTACTTATTTTATTTCAAATAATTTATGAAATGTTAACTATTATTATTTTAATTTATTCATCTTTTAATTTTTTTTTTTAGATTTGATCATTATTATTTTGATTATTATTTATTTTATTTGAGATAATTTATGAAATTATATTTTTTCAATTTTATTCTCATTCAACTTTTTAATTTGTAAGATTTCTTCCTCATTATTTTAATAAACTTGAAAAAAAAAATAAAACGCTAATAAGTTATTTTCCAGCTTATTTTTCATGACATAACCAAATAATAAAAAATGTTTTTCAATTTATTTTTCACTTAACATTGAAAAATAATTCACTTTTTCAGAATTTACTTTTCAAAAGAAAACTACTTTCCAGCAAACAAACGAGGCTTTAGGTTGTAACCATTTAAAACAAGAAAAGGAAAGGACAAGAAAAGAGATGTGAGCGCAATTCCAACATGCATGTGATCTGTCGGTTCAAGAGGCTGCAACAAGTTTTTTTTTCTTTTTCTTTGTGGTTAAAATGGTTATTCTATACAATGTTTTATGATTTTCTTGATGATAAATAATATCATTGGATATAAATATAAATATATAAATTAAAAATACAAATATTGAACTTAATAGTTCGAAGATCAAGGATTCTTTTGTATGATATTAAAAAAAAAACTAGAAAGGGGATTAGTAAAACATTGTGAATATCATTGGATATAAATATATAAATTAAAAAAATACAAATATTGAACTTAATAGTTCGAAGATCAAGAATTCTTTTGTATGATATTAAAAAAAAAAAACTAGAAAGAGGATTAGTAAAACATTATGAATATCATTGGATATAAATATATAAATTAAAAATACAAATATTGAACTTAATAGTTCGAAGATCAATGATTCTTTTGTATGATATTAAAAAAAAAACTAGAAAGGAGATTAGTAAAACATTATGAATATCATTGAATATAAATATATAAATTAAAAATACAAATATTGAACTTAATAGTTCGAAAATCAAGGATTCTTTTGTATGATATTGAAAAAAAAAAACTAGAAAGGGGATTAGTAAAACATTGTGACCACTTTGGATTTGCATGGTTATTTCAATTTTTTTTTGGTTATTTTTTTTCTAGTTTAATCCTGGCATGTTTTATTAATTTAGAATGGAGACTTATGTATTTTTTTTCTAGGTTTTCATGATTTAAAAAATTGTCTTGTTATTAAGTTGGTTCTTGATTTTAAAAATAAATCAATTTGATTATTTGCAATGAGTTATAAATGATGGGACAAAATTGAAAGTTAGGTGAAGTTGTAGCCTTTTTTTAAAAGGATGACATTTTTATTTTTTGGTCCTTAGTTTCTTTTTTTCTTTTTAGTTTGGCTATTGAACTTTTTTCCCCAACATTCATCATTTCAGTGATTGGTGATTCAGCTTCATGATTTAGTTTATATTTCTTTCTTTCTAGTTATCATAGTCTTAAAAATATCTTGACATTGGTTCTCAATTTTGCAAAAAAAAAAAAAAATTTAATTTTATTGTTTGAGAAAAATAAAAAAATGAGGGGACCAAAATTAAAAACTTGGTGAAATGGAAGCCCTTTAAAAACAAATTGTGTTAGCGCTTTTAAGCTTAGGATTCTATCCAAAATTATTTTTGATCCTTTTAATTTAAAAATTATATGATTTGGTCTAAGATTTTATTTTATTCACATTTAAGTTCTTGAGTTTAACTAAAAAGAGAGAGTTACTGAATTACGATGAAAAAAAGAGAAAGTTATTATTGACCACCACCTAGAGATAAAAAACATCATTCTTGGTGTCAATGGTTTCATTTCACGAGAGGAATGTCATTGAGGTGTTTTTGCCCCTTAACTTGGGGGAAAGGTAAATTGACCTTTGAGAATACTTTTTGAATCAAGATAAATTCTGTGTTTTTTGACCAATTAAACATTGTTTTGAGCTTAGAAATAGATTCATTTATGTTAATAAGTGTGTTTTTCAAGTGTTTTTAGATGAAAAAATACCTTGAAAAATGGTGTTTTTGTGTCCAAAGAGGGGAGAGGAGATTTTCTAGTGATTCTTGATCACCAATTAAACAATTTGGCGAACGTATTTGACACTATAGACAACACATCACCCACCACTGCAAATAATGTGTCGTCTGGTTTCTTCTTCTTTCTTTTCCTTTTCTTTTCTTTTTTTTTTCTAAAAAAAAATGAATGACACATCATTTGTCCATTCAAATAATAATAATAAAAAAAATTAAGCCCAAGCATGCTGGGTCTTTCAAGCCCACATGCCTAGCCCTTCCAAACCCACTTGCCTGACTCTTTTTTGCCTTTGTTTTATTTAAAATTTATTTGATGTAAAATTAACTATATATATATATATATTGCTTTATTAATTTCTTAAATTAATTTAATATATATTTCAGCTATTATTTTTTAAAGTACCATTAAAATCTTATTTTGTTTTCATATTAGATTATAGATGTTTTCTTTGAAATTTTGGTATGCATTCTTTTTTTTTTTTACAAACTATTATATTTTTTTACAGAAAATACTCCATTGCTTTCTTGCAAGTGACTATCTTTATTATTATTATTTAATTAAATAAAATATAATTTTTTTTAAAAAAACTAAAGTAGTTGAACCAAGACGGGTTCATGACTTGGGTTACATTTTTGATGGGTGAATCTAGGTTAATTTGTGTCGACCTAATATATTTTTGTTTTAATATTTAAAAAACAAAAACAAGTTTATTTTCTATTTTTAATTTTCTTACTAGAAACATGAATATTTGTTTCCGTCTGTGGTGGATGATTGCCTTAATGAAACTTCTCCTGCGCATTAAGAGATTGCACATGGCTTCGACCCAAGGGCGGAGCCATGTTGAAGGCTCAGGTGGGCTATAGCTCAAGTCAAGATTTTATCAATATTTTTGTTTGTATTAATAACTCATTTGTTTGGCGGAAAATGATTTTTTAAAAAACTACTTTTCAATTTTTCTTATATTTGTTTGTCATTAGAAAAATTGATCAACGAAAAACATTTTTCAAAAGTGAAAAATTTAGAAATATCATATTATTGGCTGATTATAACAAATTTGGTCTTCGAACTTTTGATTGCTATATATTTTTTTTTGAATCTTTTTTTTCAATTTCATTCCTTAGAATTTGATTTAATTTGATTTTTATTTTAACTTTGGTCCTCATTTTTATATGATTGTTATTTGTTTTTCTCTTATTAATTTTTTAATTGAAATTTTTTATCTATCAAATTTGGTCCTTATTCTTTTGATTAATACTTATTTTATTTGAAATAATTTATGAAATTGTAATTATTATTATTTTAATTTCATCATCTTTTAATTTTTTTATCTGTTAGATTTGATCTATATTATTTTGATTGTTATTTATTTTATTTGAGATAATTTATAAAATTAGATTTTTTTTTCAATTTCATTCTCATTCAACTTTTTAATTTGTAAGATTTGTTTCCTCATTATTGTAATAAACTTAAAAATAAAATATTAATAAGTTATTTTCCAGTTCATTTTCCACTGAAAAGTGTGTTCCAACTTATTTCTACGATATTACCAAACATCAAAAAATAATTCAATTTCCAAAAAGAAACTACTTAAAAAAAAACTACTTTCTAGTAAACAAACTGGGTCTAATATTAAATAAGTCCAAGTTACATTTAACTAAATTAGCTTTAAAAAATATTTTTTATCCATCAAATCACCCATCCTTTTTTTTTAATTAAAATCTATATTTTTTGAGTTAAGAGAGCCAAAGTCGAAAATTGTATCCCCCTCATGCTAGATTACTTCTTGTTTCCCTAAATATTCAACTCATAAAATTTAACAAAAGCAACACACATTTTCTTTCATTTATTGTATGGTTACTATACATCACATAAATTCAACTTAATTTTATCGCAACTACTAAAGCATTGTTTTAAATTTTGAAAGATTCTAAATTTAATCTTCTCCTTGCACATATATAATTTGCTTGCACATAATATAAGATTAACGTACCATATATAAATAGTTCATATGAAATTAATATTTCATATAATATATTTGAATTAAAATTTTATTGTTAATTTCACAAATTCATATACATGAGTTCATAATTAATTTTAAAAAAACAATTTTATATATTTACTTAGTAGCTCAGGACAGAAAAAATTCCGCCGCCTTGCTTAGACCTAACTAGTATAAATCAAACTTTTCTTTTTCTTTCAATCCCATTCAAATATTCTGTAATTAAAACCGCTGGTATGCTGAATTCCAAACAACATATACAAGAGAAAACCGTGCATGGGATTCCCTTCATCCTGAAAACTTTAGAAACTACAAAAAAACAACGACCACCAAATTATGTTTTGAATAATTATTTCATGATGAATAGTTCAAATCCATTTAAGTCAGCTGCTTCTTCACCAAATGTTGGGAATAGAGGATATGTAGATGTTGCTTCTTTCAAAGTAAAACTTTTGGGATAAATAGAACAGAGGGACGAATAAACTACCACTGAAAGAAACTGCATATCTTCTCGCGTCGAAGGTGATGACTATGACTTTTATATATTATTGACAAGGCTAAGATGGTTGGTGCTGTTACTGCTCCGGTCTCTAGCAACTCAGCTGCAGATACTGTTCCAGCGAACAATTGTGGAAAGAGTTTGCAAAATGATATTTCTATCGAAATACGGGCAGTGCATGGTGGCTACGCGCAAGCAGCAACGTAATTCTAGAGCTAAAAGCCACAGATTCTGGGAAATCTTATAAGCTACTGATTTGAATCTCTTCATATTAAAGAGGCTGTTTCTGGCTAACCCACCTGTTTCTTTCTCTTTGGGTATTGATAATAATGCTAACCAGCATGCATGGTTCAGAGAATTTCAAAGATACTAGCAGTAAAGGCGCGAAATCATGGTGTAAAGAATCCTTTGAACTTTATCATCATCACTGACGGTGAATAGCTTGAATTGGGCCCCAGTCAGGATGATACTGATTTTGTTCCAGCTACGACTGGTATGGATACTGATAATGGTGATGTTTCCATTATGGGAGACACTGTGCACTTCTTTGATGATTTATTTTTTCTTATGCTCCTCCTTTTCTCCATTAATAATTTCGTTCTTGAAACTCATATTGCCTACAAAAGGGCTGCTGAGGTGTCATCTTCTTTAGGCTTTGTCAAGGTTGATGCTGCTGCTCTTTCTTGTGGCATTGGGCATTATGGAAATCTCAGCATGTTACTATCTGAGTGCTGCATTAGCGTCAATGGTGTCTCTCTCTCTATGTTCAGGGCTTTCTTCGATGGCAAGGCGTGGGTTTGTGGGCTGTATATGCTAGTCCTTCTATGGCGGCTAGGGATAATTTGTGGAACGGCCTGTTCAATTTGGCTACATCAATATTGCCCCCTCGAAGCTAATCGGAGATTTTAATGGTTATTACTTGAGTATTCATGAGAAGCGTGATGGCACTTTCTCTCTTGTAGCAGGGCTGACAAATTCAAGAGACAAGCGGATAGCTGCGTAGTCTCATTGACTTTAGGTTCAAGGATGGCAGTTTTACATATGCTAAAAAATGCAATGGTCAGACTTGATCAGCTATGGTCTTCCTTATCCGGCCCGAAGCCTCAGTTCATCATTTACTAAGACACAACTCGGATCGTAGTCGTATTCTGTCATCTCTGTCTAGAAGTATCCCTGCTAGAGAAATCTGGCCCTTTGATATCCTAGCTGCATGGATGCAGCATGCCGACTTCAAACAAATCATTAATGATGCTCGGCGTGCTAATGATAGTTCAATTGTTGACGCTATTGATTCTATTACTGATGCAACGAAAGATCTCCCTGAGAAGATTTCTAGCAATGTTGATTTGTACTTTAAGAGGAAGAGCTGCTTACTTTATCGCATTAACGGGATTCAGAAATATCTTATAATTAAGTGACGCAGACATCCCTTATTTATAATAATTTTAATTCTTTATAGAAAAAAATTCCTAATTAAAACTTTCTTTAATAGAATCCCTATAACTTTAGAATTTCTAAATAGTAAAATACTAATTAAATTAAAATTTCTATACTAAAAAAGAAATAAATAATTAAAATTCAAAATTAACTAGAAAAATAATTAAAATAAAAAAACAATAACTTCAAGCTTCATATTAAATGGTTTTGGGTTTCTTCACGGGCTTCTTTTAATGCTTGGGCTTATAAATCTGGTCCATAAACTCCTTGGATAATTGTTTTACATTAGTCTTCCTCACTTGAAAAAAACTCTTCCTCCAGTTATATGTTAGAAATTGACCTCTTACACTTCAAAGAAACAAATACTTCGAATTTAATATTGTATCTAACTTATTCACCAAGTAGCATGTCTTTAGCCCGTGTACTTTAAAATTTAATTTATGGTGCATGTATAATAAGAAAAAAAATCCACGTATGATGTTATACTTTTTGTTCTTATGAAGTCTACTTGTAGTTTCTTTCCATATCTTTCTACTTCAAACTAGAGCTCATCATCATCTATATCCTCAAATACTTCAACAATTGTATTTAAAGGAACACCAAAATAATCTTTCATAATATCTCCAGAAGACTTGTAAGAAATTACCGAGTTCATCATGTCTTTGTTTGGAAGATCTTCATCATCATATAAATCTTCATCATCATCTCCATCAAGTTCGTATAGAAAATCCTCATCATCGAAAGGTCTTGCTCATATTGACCTTTAATCATGTTGATAGATTTCTGTCTCCTGGGTTGGGGTTGTTTATCTTGATCTAAAAAGGTCCTATGAACTCCATCAAGTTCATTTTCACCAACACCCTTCACATAGACAAATTGTTGTCTAGGTGGAATTTCAGGAATAGGTCTAAGTTAAGGTTAGCCTCGAGGTAAGTCTCCAAACACGTTCATCTCCTCTTTGTGATTCCTGCTTGTGCCTCCCATCAGCTAAAATAAATCTTCTTCATCATATGAATAACAGCAGCAATACTAACCACACGGATTTACACGAATCAGTTCGGTGGCAAGTTGGTCGCGGGCTTCATCCTTGACGCGTGCCTTTCTTTTTCTCCAGGTGTGCAGCCCTAGTGCCTCAGGCCTGGATGTAAGCTCATCAAATCTGGTGTTGATGTCACCAAACCCAGTTTGCACTTGTTTCTCTAAAGTTGCTATCACCATTGAATAAAGATCTACCTTATCCTAAATAGTTTGCATCTCCTAATCACCATTACAGAGATGGTTTCCACCAACTTTCCCACTATTCTCTTTATGGTTCTCCATGTATCAAGATATTGACTTGATCTAATACTACATGACATAGCATATAACAAAGATAAAATTAGAGTTCTCAAGCTCTAAGGTCACAAACCTAACTGTACAGAAATCTAGAGAAAATTCTCTAGTATTTTTTATTGAATCTGAATAATAATCTGAATCTTCTAAAAATAAAGACATCCCTTATTTATAATAGTTCTAATCCTTTCTAGAAAAGAATTTCTAATTAAAACTTTTCTTAATAGAATCCATGTAGCTTTATGATTTCTAAATAGTAAATTACTAATTAACTAAAATCCCTAAACTAAGTAGGAGAAATAATTAAAATTCAACATTAACTATGAAAATAATTAAAATAAAAAAACAATAACTTCAAGCTTCACATCGGATGGTTCCGGGTTTCTCCTCGAACTTCTTTTCATGCTTGGCCTTCTAAATTTGGTCCATAAACTCTTGAGCTATTTGTTCTACATTTGTCTCCCCTACTTGAGAAAAACTCATCCTCAAGTTATCTGTCAAAAATCGACCTCTTATACTCCAAAGAAACAAATACTTCAATTATAATATTGTACCTAACTTATTCACAAAGTAGCATGTTTTTGACTTGTGAACTTCAAAATTTAATTTATGGTGCGTGTGTGATAGGGAAAAATCCATATATGATGTTATACTTCTTGTTCTTGTGAAGTCCACTTGTAGTTCTTTCCCATATATTTCTATTTTAAACTAGAGTTCATCATCATCTATGTCCTCCAATACTTCAATTGTTGTATTTAAAGGAACACCTTAATAATCTTCTGTAATATCTCCAAAAGACTTGTAAGAAATTACCGAGTTCTACATGTATTTGTTTAGAAGATCTTCTTTATGCTATAAATCTTCATCATCATCTCCATCAGGTTCACATGGAACATCCTTGTCATCAAAAGGTTCTTGCTCATACCGACCTTTAATCATGTTAATCGATTTTTATCTCCCGGGTTGTGGTTATTTATCTTCATATGACAAGGTCCCATGACCTCCATCAAGTTCATCTTTACTAACACCCTTCACATAGACAAGTGGTTGTCAAGGTGGAATTTTAGGAATACGTCTAAGGTAAGGTTGACCCTGAGGTCAGTCCACGTTCCTCTCCTCTTTGTGATTCCTGCTTGTGCCTCTCATCAGCTAAAATAAATCTTCTTCATCAGATGAATACTCGTAGTTATACTAACCATGAGGATTTATATGAACTGATTCAGTGGCAGGTTGACATGATTTGCATGAACTGATTGAACTTTCCATGATTAATATTTAGGCCGGTGTTATGACTTGTCTAGTATGTTGACGAGATAACTTTCACAAAATATCCTACAAAACAAGTCTTTTATTGGAATAGAGGATCCTTCAATGAATAAATCGGTAAATGTAGAATGAGAGGAGTATGTTGAGCATGAAAATTTAGTAATGAAGAATATGAACAATGTAGTATGTGAGCAGGAGCAGGAGTGTAGGAGTAGTAGTGTGGCTTTGTGACATTGTATGCTTTGCTTTGTGTTTCAAGTTCTGTTGTGAGGATTTATTTTTGTGTTGTGTTGTTTCTCATGTTAACTTATATAGTGACTTGAGGTATTTATATACCTCGATCATGTGAAGTTACATCATAAAGAGTGAGAAATGATGAAGAACTATCTCATGGTGAGTAAAGAATGAGTTGTTGATTATTGTACCATTGATGAAAATGTTGGTGCTTATTATTGATTGTGGTGCCTCTTGTCATTAATGAAGAGATTGATGCTTTTGTTGTGTAAAGAATTTGGTGTGTGCCACAAACACTAATCAATGGTTTGAAGGTGCACCATAAAAATTAGATGTGTGCTCATGGGTGGTGCATAAACTTCTTGGAACTTAAAAAATACGTTGAGGTATATGCACATGAGCGGTACTTGTTCAAGACATATAAAAGCATGGCAGTCATCTTGTTTCAGGTTTGAACCAAATAGCTTAGTGAGTAGTTTGGATGGAAGATGTTAGGTTGTTCGGGTTTGGCCCGAACAATTTGAAGGGGTGAGGTCATTCGAGCCTAACTCAAATGGCTAGGATTAATAATAATAA